>ERZ869929.246-NODE-246-length-36773-cov-10.204750_pt1 | contig 36773 bp, 56 predicted proteins | sample MGYA00579312_ERZ869929 | MGnify/ENA primary metagenome ERZ869929 (study PRJEB32216, sample SAMN09231818) | wastewater metagenome | place: USA: Maryland | collected 2016-08-09 | study: EMG produced TPA metagenomics assembly of the PRJNA472060 data set (Reclaimed... | reverse complement strand
AAAAAAATATTATCAAATATGAAGCGGCTAAATCCAGGGCTGAAAAGATCAAAGCTGCCAAGAATCTTCTTAATGGCACTAGCAACGACGCTGGTTAGTTGCGCAGGACTTAAGAAGTTTCCAGCAGATAACATCTATGAAGTGGATATCGCCAATAAAGCATGCGGCGAGTATAAAATTGTTGATTACGAACGTTTACTTTTTGAACACGTTAGGGATTTGCCATTGAGCGCATGTGAAGGCGTGTTTGGCTTTTCATCGAAGCAAATTGCTCCTGTTATGAATTGGAGCCGTGATGCAATCATTTTTGTGAAACAAAATTGTAAGAAATAAGGGGTTAAGAAATGGGTGGGACATCAAAGGATGATCAATTGCCAAAGACGCCAACAGCTTTAGATCTATCGCCAGATTTGAAATACGGCGATAAGGGTGAGGCTGTTAAGCGATTAAAGGAAAAGATAAATCCTTTTGGGTATGCCCTGGATGTAGATAATGGAAATTTCTTAGCCATCACTCAATTGGCGGTAAAGGATTTCCAGAAGCGTAAAGGCTTAGAACAAAACGGAATAGTTAGCCGTGCTGTTTGGGAGCTGTTGCTTGCTGGCCCGAGTGAAGAAGATAAAAAATGGGCGCATAAAGAAAATCCCGCTTACATAGAATCCAAAAAATATGAAGGCAAAAAAGAGACCGATCCTACTTTTAACAAATGGCTATCTGGGTTCTGGGCAATTGTAGGTTTGAGAAACTATAAAACTATTATCGGTACCACTTTCGCATGGTGTGGTCTTTTCATTGCGGCTATGAACTCGGAAGTTGGCCAAGAGTGGATTGCCAATGGCGCTGGTGCGAAGAATTGGGCCAAATACGGGCAAGAAATTAAGTGGAAAGAAAACGGCATCCCTCGCGGTGCTGTTGTTCACTTGGATCATGATTGCGATTGTAAGGGTGATTCAAATCATGTTGGCTTTGCTGATGGAGACTGCACGGCTGAAGATCTTAAAAAACCAGGCGCTAAGGTTAACATTTTTGGTGGCAACCAATCAAATGCCGTGAATACACGATCATTTCCTGTTTGTGAAATATGCGCTGTTAGATGGCCGAAAGAAATTGAATTACCTGGCAAAATACTTAAATCTGTTAATTGCTCTGGTAGCTCTACTAGAGAGTCGACCAGATAATTTAAGCTGGATTGGGATTAGCCCATTTAGCTTGAAACAGTTTTTTATTTTGTTCAGTTATTTCAGGTGTAGCCGTATCGCCAGTTGTCTTTCCTCCGAAATGAAATATTAAGGAGTTTAGACAAATCGCAGCTCTAATACCTTTGAGCCTACACCTTTCAACGTAATCAGAATCTTCATAACCATCTCTAAATTGCTCATCGAGCAATCCCACCTTGGCGATAACGGATCGTGGAATTAGGGCTGCATACATACATAATGTGGGTGGGAATAAAAATCCAGGCGGATAAAGGCTAGCCGCATTTTTAAAATGCTTCACGTTATCGCCAAAGTCCTCTAACGAATAGAATCTATTGCTTATGATCATGGTTTCATTTTCGGCTTTAACGAAAATGGCCAAATTATACAGCCAATGGTTATCACAATTTGATATGCCTTGAGCCAGTATGTCGTTATTGCCAACTGAGAGCACCATATTCATTAAGCTGTCTTTTGTCGGTATTGTGTCATCGCTTAATAAGAGTACGTGTTTTGACGATTGGTCAGAGTTGGTAATGCCAAAGTTCACAGCTTCGGCAAAACTGCGCTCAGGATTTGGATGTAGCACGTTTCGAGCGATTCGATACTCTGGAATGTAATTGGCGTGGCTTGAGATGATCACTTCTACCTTGTCTTTTGGGTAATTGAGATTTTCTACCGCTTTGATGCAAAGATCTAAGTAAGGCTTCGAGTTTACTCTATATGTGGGAATGACTATTGATACTTTAGGTAAAGACACTAGACCTCCATTGACGAAAATGATTTCTCAGCTAAGCTGTAAATTATCTCGCAAGAGAACTTTCCCATCGGCAAGGCGGGTTAGTAAAACCTCACGGCGGTGTTGGCGCACTAGCCGTTGAGGGCTTCTTCAATACTGCTCGTCAAAAAAGCCAACGCGTTTGATTTCTTCTGAGTTAATTTCTTGCGCTTTAGAACACTTCTCCAAACACTCGCGGATAAAATTCATTCCGCCATCCGTAGAGGTGTCGACGCCTGTATCAATGATTTCTTGCAGTGCGCTTTTTATTTCCTCAAGCCTTTTCGCCAATTGGTCGTATTTAATCTTTAAAGTTTTTAATTCCGAATTCGCCATGAAACTCCTTACACATCTCGTCGTATTTTCTGGCAGCTTCTTCATGCGTCTTAAATCCATAAGCACGTTTCTTTTTACCATTCACTTGAATTTGAACTGAATACTGGTTCCAGGATTTATAAACGCCACGATAACCGTGTGAATTAAATCTAACTCTGTTTCGTTGATTTTCTTTGCTTGTACTAAATCTTAAATTCGACTTTCTGTTATCAAGTCCGTTTCTATTGATATGATCGATCTCTGAGGATACTAGACCGCAAATCAAACGATGCATTGAGATTGAGGTGGTTCGCCCTCCAATTTTTACGTTCGTATAAAGGTAAAACGTCTTTTTGTCTGGCTTCAGGTGCCAGCTAAAGCGTTCAAGAAAAGCGCGATCATCGTCGTCAACCAATACCGCATAGGCTGTTCCCTTAAACTCTATCCACCACTCCCTCGGCGCCTCGGGGGATGTCATTGGAGCAATTCGTTTCCTGCCTCAATAGCTTGAAGCAAAAGCGATTTTAAATCCTGGTGATCTTTGTTCCACAAATATTGCCAATCAAAGCGCCAATACGGCGATGATTCGTTATAGAAATAAGAAAGCGTATGCCAATCAATTCCTCGCTCATTTTTTAATTGCTGTTGGATGGTCCTTATCTGCTCAAATAACTGGTCAACTTCATAATCACACTCGATTTCTATTTTTATTTCGACCATTCATTTCTCCTCGCGCTCATTTGAGCGTTTGTATTCGTTGTAGGCGGTGAGACTTCGTTTGTTAGTTTGAACTGTCTCATAAATAAGGTGCACTCCATGTCCGCTGGCGTACTCCTCCTGAACATACATAAGTGTCTTGTTCGCTGACTCCAAAGCCTTCGTCACCTTCTCTAAGAGCTCGCGGGCTTGGGTGAGTTGGTCATATGCTTGTTTATAAGAATTAAAATCAATCATAACTTCAGTCGCTTTTATTTCGTCGGTAATCTCTGGGCGCTCACTCATCAGCTCATACATCGCTTCGGCGCCTTCGAGGAAGGCAATTTCCCAAGCGTCTTCTCCATCAGCATGAACAAATTTATCGCATGTCGATTCATCCACGTTGTCATAGTTAGCGGCAACCTCAATTCGCTTGCGGAGTTCGGGGGTCACAGATCACCAACCAAATGCCATCCACATTCTTGTAGACGCACAAGCGGAAGCGGGAAAAAATCATAAAAAAATCCATCAAACATAATCCCGACATTCGCCTTTTCTGAGACTAATAGAGTATCGTCAGATGGCCCGTCTTGCGTCCATATCTGCCAATCATTGATGGATTGGTCTGTTAACCACAATGTGGCGCTAACACTTTTATAATTTATTCTGTCGACAATTGATCTCATCCCCGCCTCTCAATTGTTGGTGTGGTCATTGGTGCTTCTCTCCGCACCACATGCACCGGCCATTTAGCTTAAATTTGCGATACAAATTCAATCGGCAAAGGATTCGACCGTAGACTCCAGCAAGACCCGTCAAGTGTAGCATGCGCCAGTAAAATCCATGCCATTTGACATACGTAAAATCCTTTGCGCGATAGAACTTCCATCTAATCTTCATTCTTAATGTCGGCTCTTCAGCCGCGCACTCCCGTTCGTCATTCACTTCTCTCCCCCAATCACATTCTCTAGTTTGGCGAGGGCGTCATCAATCCCGAGCCGACTTCTTATGGATTCTGGTAATAAATCAGCTGCTTCGCTCACCAAAGCCAACGCTTCGATTAGCGGAATGAGGCGGGAGTTTTCGCCTTGCGCCGATTTATATGAAACTCCTGCCATCGCAAAGACATCGTGTCCGGCCAACTGCGTGACGGACTTAAGCCGCTCACCATCTGGATCAAACTCAGCCGCCTTCATGATTCGCTGGGTGAGGGTCATTTTAAATTCCCTTTGTATAAAGTCTTTCCTGGTTTCGTTGCAGTTATTACTCCAACCTCAGGATTGTAATGGGCTCTACTAACCTCAATTGATCGTGGAGCATCAATTACAACTGATATCGTATCCTGCGTCCGCGGAAGGATCTCGGCGCTTATTTTTATGTTTGGCCCAATAGATATAACCTCTCCGGGGGTAACATTTAAAACCAATCCCTTGAGCGAGGTTTTTCTGTCACTCATTTCGCCTCCGCCAACTTTTCTAAGGCGGTGAGAGCTTCTATTGCTATGTTTGGGCCAAAGAAAAGCCCAGGCGCACTGGCTGATTGTCCATTTCCTAGCGGTATTTTCCTCGCACTCCACCTCGCCTTATCAGCATATTGCTTCAACGCCTCAGCCATCTGCGCGATAAGTGCTTTGGCCTCGGTGAGCTGTTCCAAAGCATCGTTTCGCTGCTCAATAAGTTTCATGTTTTTCTCATCTAGCTTTATAAACGTCGGCAAGCTCTCAGCCTTCCCGCGCTCATAGCCCCAATCGGCGCCTTTGAGAAAACCTTGATATCGTCCGCGCGATAACTCATTCCAAGTGCCATCACTCATAACGAATGGCGAATAAGCCTCAGCCGCCGCGTCTCGCGCTTTTGTGTAGTCGTCGGTCATCGCTTCAATGCCGCTTGCACAGCCCCTCTAGTTACTTTGAATTTAGCTGCAATCTCAGCCAATGATTTTCCTTTTTTACTCAACGCCTTTACTTTCTTATCGTCTAATTTCTTTGGTCTGCCTTTTGGCGGCTCATATCCACAGTTAGGGCATTTCATCGCCAAAACCTTTTGCTTCAAGTAAAAGCTTCATCGCAGGGGATAGGTGCCGCCTGTACTCCGCAGCTCTCGCTCTATGTATTGCGGCTTGCTTTTCGGTATGCGCCCTTTTTTCAAGTAACTCCTCATAGTCCAAGCACGAATTTAAAAATCGGACTATCGTTTCAAATTGTTCGACAATTCGTTCGTTCATGCGCCCTCCACTTTAACAAGTTCCCAGTTCATAGCCATTGCACGAAGCTTAATGTTGTCGAGCGAAGCTTCTGTGTATTCAACAATCTCAAAGGTCTTCTCAACCATCTTGCGACCTTGTTTAACTTTTGCCACCGATTTAAATGTTACCTTTTTCATTTTCTTGACTCCTTTGCGTCGTTACATACATAGAATAGCGCAGTGTGTATAAAAAAGCAAGGTATTTATTATACACTACGCTGCTTATTAGATCGCATATAACTCGCTCACTTCCCACCGCCGATCAGCCGCCGCGTCTCTGTCCGATTCGTATGTGCTCATTGCAAGCCCTTCTCTTTGGCCCAGAGTTTATACGCCCTAGCATATTCGCCATCTAATGCTGGCGCATCACCACTCAACCCATGCACAATGCAAAATGCATAGAGCTTAACTCTGTCAGGTAGCTTTTTTGCGATCCACCACGCTAGCTTTTCTTTTGTTCGCTCACTCATCTCACCCCCCACAACCACCACACTAAAAACACAATGCTAAAACCAATCACTAGTGTCGGGATCATCACCCAAACCTCACTTGTTTTTTCCCACACCGCACACACTCACGCTCTAAAGGTTGCTTGCATTTTTTATTTTTCAAGCCAACGGCCATGCTGACAATTTCGTCTTGAATTTGAAACAGGGCAATTGCCCATGGCTGCCGCTCTGCGGCCTTAGCACGAGAAAGCCCTTCACGCATTTGGCCATGGCCCCTTGGCAATTCAATCATTCCAAACCGAATAAACTACGACCACTAACATAATCATAAAAAGCGCTTCCACAAAATCTCCTTATTTTAAATGAAATCATGCTTGAATGAATGCATGATTTTAACTAATGTAGCCCTTATGTCAAAGAAAACTGTGCAAATACGCCTTGAGCCCGATCTACATAAGACTGCAAAAGTTGGACTGGCTAAATTGGACCAAAGCTTTCAAGAATTTCTAGAAGAATACATCAAACTCAAATTCGGCAAGGGGCAAAAAAATGAACGACAAAAAAAATAACCCAATGGCAATACCTTTGCCGGCTGATTTCACATCAGTTGAGGCCATAATAAATCTGCTAAAGGCCCATCCCGATATCGCTCATTTCAATTTGGTTTTAAGCGATGAGCTAGATGAATTGGAGCGCATGCAAAAAACCCATTTAAATGTGCCGGTGAAAGATAAAGCCGATGAGCGATAGTCTAATTATCCACGGCGAAGAGTTAAATTTTGACGACGCAAAGCATATGTATACGTGGGCGGGTAAGCCCGTGCCTGGCGTGACCACTATCCTTCAAAAAATAGCAAAGCCAAGGCTTATCGGCTGGGCTGCTGATATGGCTAGTGACTATTGGCTAGAGGCCATTAGGGGTGGGCGCGTGGACTATGCGGCGATACATAAAGAGGCTAAATCGGCGCATAGGAAAAAGACGGCGGCAGCTGCCGAATCTGGCCAAAATGTACACGCCTATGCCGAAGCTTATTTTAAAAGTCAGCCACTACCTGAGCTTTTAACCGATGCGGCTAAGCGCGGTGCCGAGGCATTTCACAAATGGATATCGGCACATAACATAGAAATTATAGCAAGTGAGCGGCGTATTTTTAGTAAAGAGCATTATTACGCTGGCACTTGTGATTTCGTAGCTAAAATAGATGGCGTTTACGGCGTTGGCGATATAAAGACATCAAGTGGCATATATCCAGAGATGCGATTTCAAACCGCCGCCTATCAGCATGCGCTACAAGAAGAAAAAGGCGTTCAGTTCCCAATTCGCTGGATCATTCGATTTGATAAAAATACTGGCGATTTTGAAGTTAAAACTTTCGAAAATTTCAATTTAGATTTCTTAGGTTTTTTGGCAGCATTAAGGCTTCATAAAACATTACAACTAATAGGTGATGGACAATGAAGATTGCGGCTTTTGTGTACGATTTTCCTCATATTAAATCATCACATGGCCTGTTTTGGTTAAAGTCTGCCGGTTTCAATAACGTAACCTGCATCGCTTCGCCGTATAAAGTGTTAAATATTCCAAAATCAAAGACGCGTATAACGCCTAAAATATCTGCGCATTGGCCTGAGCATGTAGCTAAACACTTAAACTATACTTATATAAAATGCGACCACGATAGTGACGACATTATTGGCCATTTAGCTGGCCATGATATCGGCGTGATACTTGGCGCAAGACGGCTTAAGCCACATGCCTTATCTACATGTCCTATTATTAATATGCATCCAGGCGTTTTGCCGGATAATCGCGGGCTTGATAATGTTAAGTGGGCTATATTTGATAACTTACCGCAAGCTGTAACAACACATTTTGTCGATAGTGATTTAGATCGTGGTCGATTAATTGGGATTGATACTATAGATGTTTTTAGTGACGACACTTTTTTGGATATCTTCCTAAGGCTTCAAACAACTGAGTTAGACGTTATGGTTAAAACACTTACCAAAATTAATGAAGAAGGAATAGTCATCTCAGGAAACACATTGGGCCAAGGCAAATATAATAAAGTTATGAACGACGCTGAGGATGACGCTGTGGTGAAGGCGTTCACAAGCTATAAGGCAAATTACGATACAATTTTAAGGCGATATCATGAGCGATTTTAAGGCGTCCATTATATCACTAACGTTTGGAAGATATGAACTTACACAAAAAGTATTTGAGCATAACTTAAAGAGCATAGATCGAAAAAGTTATGAGCTTTTAATTTGCGATCAAGGGCCTGGTATTACAGAGCGTGATCGTGAAGCCGCTATGGGCGATCATCTTCAATATGTTGAGTATTTAAAATCACTAAACGCAGATCATTTGCGGCTTAATCATTACAATGAAGGCGTTGCCCGGTCACTCAATCAGCTGATGCTTAGGTGTAATACCGACTACATAATTTTTATGCCGCCAGATATAGAGCTTGATGAGAACTGGCTAGAGCCGCTTGTAAGTCACGCTGCCGATATTCCTCATAGCGGTATAGTCGGATTCGAGGGCCAAGATCTTGTACTACCTGAGAGAAGCTTAGTTGGTACCAGTGGCAAGAAGTATGTAGTTAGGTCAGAAGAAAATCTCGTATTCGACGGCTGCCAAGTTTTTGGTGCTACGCTTGTAACGCGTGAATTGATAAACAAAATTGGTTTTTACTGTGAGGACTATCATCCATACGCCTTTGAGGATTCTGATTATTGTTTTAGAGCGCATATGGCTGGGATGCTTTTGTATTATATTCCAAATCTTAAGGCAAAACACGTTGGATTAGATCATGATCACAAAACATTATACAAAGAGTCCAAGATAAGATCCTACTTCAGTAATGCTGGCATTCACCGTTGGCGTATGCAAAATTATTGGCGAATTGGCATCTATGTGCCGCCGCCCATGTTAAGGGAAGAGTTAATTTAAAAAAGGAGAAAAAAAGAATGAAAATGCAAAGACCGCCTTCCGAAAAAGGCAGTTCATCGCTTGAGCTTATTAAAATAAAAGACGGCGATAGCGTAACCGGAATGCTGATAGGCGAATTCCACACCTACTACGCCAAGTTTAATGGTAAATACTTCCAGTGGGCTGAGCGCGGACAAGAAGGCGCTAAGTTCAGATTTAGAGTAAATATGGCTGTTAAAGATGGCGATCAATGGACACTTAAAGTATTAGAAAATGGCTCTATGCTTTATGAAGCGCTTTTCACTTTAAATAAAGAGTATCCGCTTGAAGAGACAATCATTACTATTAAGCGAAAAGGCTCAAGCGTAAACGACACGAAATATACGCCCATGCCATCGAACAAAGTAAAACTAACCAAAGACGATGCAGCAGTGTTGGCAAAACTTGAGCCCCATGACTTAAGGCTTGAGGAAGAATTGGAAACGGAAAAATTTAATAGTATTTAATTGACTTAAAACTCATTGCCATCTTGCAATTGTGAGATGGCAAATATTAAATCACCAAGAGACAGAGTCCTGGATGCGCTTGAAAGGCATCACGAGAAACTTGCAAAGCAGCAGCAAAGCAAAAGAAAAACCAAAAATCGTAAACCAGAAAAAGATGTCGAGCGTTATTGTTTAGAGTGGATGCGTGCGCGCGATTGGGATGTCCAAATCGTCGAAGCAAAGGCCACCTATAACCCACGCGCTGGGCGCTATTTGCGTAACACTAGCGTTAGTGCTGGTACGTGCGACTGCATCGGCACATTGCCTGATGGTAAGTTTGTAGCCATTGAGTTCAAAGCACCAGGACGACTATCAACATTTGCCCATGACAGAAATGTAGAGCAAAGAGATTACATCCTTAAAAAAATTCACAGCGGCGCATTCGCATGCGTTGTCGATAGCGCATCACGGTTAGAGAAAATCTATGCCGCATGGGAAGAAGCCTTGCAGGTGTCACCCGACAAAGCAAAGAATATTCTACTCGGGTTTTTACCAAAACGTGATGAATAAAAAACCCCAGCCTGGTTGTTGGCTGGGGCTTAACGGGCGTACACTTTGGATACATATTAAGGAGCCATAATGCTCACATAGTTTATTTTTTCGTTCAAGATTTTTTTAAGAAAAATACAATAAATACAAAAAAGGAATTTGCCATGGATTTCAGGGATCTTGATCTCACACGCATCGCTGTCAGTGAAATGAAAAAGCCAAACAAGTCGATTAAAGAAGTGATCGATTTATTGGTTAAAACAGATCGTGAGTTTTTTTTAAATGAGGAAAAATTTAAAACCAAAGATCCGCTCATGAATGCGTCTCAGTTTTTATATGAGCTGATCATGACGGCAAGAAGAATTGACGAGGATGAAGAGTTCTCAAAATATAAAGAATTCTTTGACGAACATTTCACTAATGCAAAGAAAGACATCATTAGCGGCGAGTTCTTGGAAAAAGTAGATGGCTTATGGCAGCCCGTTCTTAATCGACTCGATGCTGTTAAGTCTTACGCCAATGGGAAAAAGTTAAAACCTAAAGATATCTCCATGCATTTAGAACGCTATATTCTTCAGAAAGAAAAAGAACTTTTAGTTGATATCCCTGATTGGGATGGCGTGGACCGAATTAAAGAGCTTGGCCAATATATAAAACTTAAAGGACATGCGTGGGACATTTTTGAAGATGCATTCAAAGAGTGGTTGGCCAATGTCTTTAGACGCCTATACGAACCAAACGCACAAAACAGATGCATAATTCTTAAAGGCGATCAGGGGATTGGTAAAGACAATCTTGTGCGTAATTTATTGGGCGCATTCGGTTGTTACTATTCCAAATTCACTAATAATAGGGATGAGCGCGCTATTTGGGATCAGGTGACGGGCGGTTTGGTGTTGCATATAGAGGAATTTGACCAAACAGGTAGTTTAGGTGTGCCGTTTTTAAAAGATATTATCACCCGTGACCTTGTGACCTATAGAAGCCCGTACGCTAAAGCCGCTAAATCTAGAAAGTGCGTTGGCTCATTTATATCGACAGTAAATATAGACGCAGTCCTTAGAGACGAAACGGGCAATAGGCGCTTTGCCGTGTTTGAAGTTGAAAGCATCGATTGGTCGTATCCAAAGGATATGGCGAGCCAAATATTAGCCCAATCCTATGCACTATATAGGGCTGATTATAGGGCATCTAAAGACACTTGGTTGGCGGTTATGAAAGCCAATGCGCAGTTTGAGCAAGTCGATCTGGTGCCAGAATTGTTAAGCATGTGGGATGCGCGCGTTAAAGGTAGAACAACGCCAATGGATGATAATGGCCTAAGTTTTAATGCCGTAAATGATATTGCGTCAGACTTAGTTAAGTCTAGCGGCTGGAAAATGAAGACCATACTTTCAATGCTAAAAACCAATGGTCGGTCGCGTCATTCTATGACAGGAGCGCGTTATTTCCATTACGACCTGCGTAATGAGAAATCTAAATTGAGTATCGTTTCGGATACCAATGATCGATCTCATATTGAAAAACGCAATGTGCCAAACTTTGCACCTAAAAGTGATCGATCATAAATGGGACATCGATCATGGACCGATCATGCGTGTAAGTATTTGAAATCACTAACTAATTATATAAATATTATATATAATATGATCGATGATCGATATATTTTAAAAAGAGTATATTATAAATGTAAAAGGATAGGGAAAAGACCACATCGATCATAAAAACGATCATGCCTTTTGTAACCGCCTCTCTTTTTTTCTGTTGACACCAGCGACGCGATGCGCTATATTTGTGGCATAGCTTGGAGAAGCAGGAATGAAAACATTAAGGGTTATAGATCAAGAGATAAAAGCGCGTGTGGCTGCATTAGACGCGATTAGCAGAGCGTTAGAGGGCTTGAACAACAGTGACTCGGCAAAAGCGATGGCGCTTCACCAGATGGCTGTTACGCAGTCACAATTGAAATTGTTAAAAATGCTTAAAGAAAAACTTTTTCCAAAGGACCAGCCCTAGCTTCTCCAAGCTTTGGTTCTTTGGTGCTCATCCCCTCTTGGCCACTTCTGTAGGGTTAATGCCACGTAGGGGATGGGCTTAATTTTTAAAATGGAGAAGCTTATGGATTTATCTAAAATTGGTTTTATCAATATTATAAAGATTGTAGCTGTATCAATATTATGCTCAACACTTATTGCGTGCGGTAAAAAAGACACATCAAGTGACACGCAGACCTTGGACCTGGATTTGCCAAAGATGTCTTGCGTGGACGTTGATGCAGAGATCCATTGTCAGGGCATAGATTCCAATAATCCAAATGGCGTGCCGTCTGGATGCTTTTACTATGCCCAAGGCAACAGGTTGTTTTTGGATGGGACTTTAACGACTGCGACCGCGTATGATTGTGGAATTCGAAACAGAGGCTTGCGGTGTTTTTATTTCATGCACGAGCCAAATTCAGACGCTTTAATTGAGGATGTAATTTGTCAATAAGGCTGCTCATCGTCTGAGCGAATTGCTCTAGCGATTGACCGGAAAGCACTTCGTGCAAGCCGCTTTCATATGCATAGGCATGGCATATTTCGTGAAGCAAAACGCGCCTGAATACGCGGGGATTTTTTTTAAGAGACGAATCTATGCAGATTAGAAATTTATGCGCTTCGCAGTAGCCCTCAATGCCGTCACGCTCAATAAGCCCGGTAACAAATTTGACCTGGTAAGACTCGCCCAGAATGTGGATCGTCATTTGTCACCCCGCTGTTTTAATAATATCGATTCTATGTGAGACAGAAAGTCCCGAACACTTAAAGATGACTTCATTGAGTTACATGTTCCGCAACACGGCGCGACATTTCCTATTATATACCCAGCGTCATTTTTGATGCGATCGACTCCATTAAGTTTCTCTTTTGAAACAAAAGAATGATACCCGTCTTTTCTGTTTTTATTTCCAAAGCGCCATTTTTTGTTCTTTGGCTCGGCTCCACAGTAGGCGCAGGGCAGAGAGCATATCGCCGAAAACTGTTCGAACGTTAAGTGCCACACTATGGCTTTTCTTAATGCTCTGGATCTGTATGTGGTGAAGAATTTCCTAATAAAGGACCGCTCTCCAATAACCGACATAAGACAAGGCTAAATCGCAGGCATGGCTAGACCTGGTCCAGTTTTTGGTTGTTTTAACTTTAGGCTAGTGATGCGATCAAAAAGTGAGCGGCGACTATGAATCAACACCTGAGGGGCGGATGTGGCACGCGGTTTTGATAACCTACTACATCGATGCTTCTCAAGAAAAGATGCCTGAGATTCACTGGCGGGCGTTATTAGATCAGGCCAACTCGGCTTGGACTAAAAACATTTGCAATTTGATTTCTTTAAATCATAATTTTTTTATTCAGAACTTAAAGCGAATTCGAAAGAACAGAAGAACAATTAAATTTATTCACTACGGACTTCTGGTGTACGAATGCAAGAACTAGTAAATTTTAAAATCTCAGCGTTCATAGACGCAGCCAATGAATTGGCTAGAGCCGATGAAGTCGAAAGAGCTCTTAAGATTTTGGACAATCTTCCGGCCTATTACCGAGACAATGAACCAAGATCAATAACAGTTTTAAGAAATGAGATAATGGCCAGGATTGCAACGGCTGGCGACTACAAGAACAATGACACGACCGACAAGATTGAAGATGTATCGCCAATGCGAGAAACGCTTCGCTATCAACTTCTTAAGGGTGACGTCAGTTATTTCAATGGCAAAAAACAAACACCACACATTATAGATTATGCGCCTGGTGAATTTTGGGTTCCAATTTTACTGAAAGAAGATGGGTTAAAGTTTACTTATCAGCCGATATATATATGCGATAAAGCTTTTGAGAAAACTAAGCATCTTTTTGAAGATACAATGAGAAAAGAAAAGACGTTCAATGAGCCAACAATTTTTGTCGCCTTTGAGATCATTGAACATCTTCATAACGAAAATGAAATTAAGATCGAAATGCTCAAGGCATATGGCCGATGTGACATCATTCACGTGAGCACTCCGAAATACTCATACGACTATGAGTGTAAAGATTGGCGCGAGAGATCATTACTTGGGCACTTGCGCGCTTATACGCCTAGGGAATTCTTTGATAAAGTCCAGCAGATCTTCCCGGAATATGAGGATTTTGGCTTTTATGATAGCGTTATACTACATGCCCGTGGATTCTCTAGAGGCAACAGCATTGATAGATTTACTATAAATATTTGAGGTTTTTAGAAATGGTCCTGCATGGCAACAGCTTGGAGCGACTAAAAGAATTCCCCGACAATTATTTCGACTGTGTCGTGACCGATCCACCCTACGGCCTAAGTTTCATGGGCAAAAAGTGGGACTACGACGTCCCGAGTGTAGAGCTGTGGCGTGAAGTGTTGAGAGTGTTAAAGCCTGGTGGACATGTGCTCTCGTTTGGTGGGACACGCACGTACCATAGAATGGTCGTGAACATTGAGGACGCTGGTTTTGAAATCAGAGACCAGATTGCTTGGCTTTATGGTAGCGGGTTTCCCAAATCACTCGATGTCAGTAAAGCGATTGATAAGGCGGCTGGTGCTGAGCGTGAGATTGTTGGGGAAGCGAAGCGCTCAGGCGCAAACTCTCGGGCATATCAATCGGAAGCCATCACTACGGCGGGTCAACATTTCAAGACCGCCCCCGCAACTCCAGACGCTAAGAAATGGCAAGGCTTTGGCACAGCATTGAAGCCGGCAAATGAGCCGATAGTCGTAGCACGCAAGCCTTTAGAGAAAGGTCTCACAGTCGCCGAGAATGTTCTTAAATTTGGCACAGGTGCAATGAATATTGATGGGAGTCGGATAGGGACTGAGCAAATGGGCGGGCAGACGATTAAGCAATCGTATGGTTCAGACGCACACTTTGGTGGCGGTGAAAAGCGCAACAAGCAAGTCACGGCAACTATCGCCCAAGGCCGCTGGCCAGCCAATGTTTTGTTTGATGAGCGTGCAGCCGAAATGCTGGATGAGCAGAGTGGTCAGCTAAGTCAGTGCGGCGGTCCTAAGAAAACTACGCACGACGCTGGTATGTTTGGTATCGGGACACCTGGACGCATTTACACAGAAGCGAATCGCGGCGCCTCAAGATTTTTCTATTGTGCGAAGGCGAGTAAATCTGAGCGAAATGCTGGGCTGGACAACCTTAAAAATGTGCATCCAACAATTAAACCCATCAAACTCATGGAATACCTCATCAAGCTAGTGTGTCCACCAAGTGGCATAGTGCTTGATCCATTTTGTGGGAGTGGCTCGACAGGAGTCGCGGCTAAGCGATTAGGCTTTGGTTTTGTGGGAATTGAAATGAACGCGGAGTATGTCGAGATTGCGAAAAGGAGAGTTGGGTAATGGCAAGACCGCCAAAGCCAATTGATTCTAAGCAAGTAATGGAGCTTGCTAAAATAAGCTGCACGATGAACGAGATGGCTGCCGTTCTTGGCTGTTCTGTTGACACGCTGGAGCGTCGTTTCGCGGACATTATAAAAGAAGGACGTGAACACGGCAGAATGTCATTAAAGCGCAAGCAGTATGAAGTAGCTATGGGCGGCAATGTCACGATGTTGATATGGCTTGGCAAGCAGCTACTAGACCAATCGGAAAAAGTTGTCCAAAGAACAGAATTATCAGGTCAAGTTAAGGTGGAGCGTGATCAAAAGGCTATTGAAGAGTTTAGAGAGCTATTGTCCAATAAGTTTAATGAAAGAAAGCCACTCAAAGAAAGTGATGCAGTCATTCACGTCACGGGACAATCTTAAAGCGCTTGCACAATCGCCAAGCGTGTATGAGCTTTACGACATGATGCACATTTCTTCTTGTTCTTTGGTTACTAGTAAATGGAATAATCAATGGGCATTTTGTCCCATATGTGGTGCAAGAGAGCAATTTGGCACATTCTTACATAAGGATAGAAGCGATCCTAAGTGCTTGAGTTAGCATTAGATAAATTTGACAAGTTAACCGATGAGCAAAAGGCAAGTCTCATCCCAAGCTTTAAGCAGGAATTGTTTAAGAGCGATCTTTATATGTTTGCTAAATACTTGCTTGGTTATAAGGACATAAATTGGGAAACGCATGGCGAGACGATAACGGTTTTAGAGAGTGAAGCGTCGAGGAAAATCATTGTGCTACCGCGTGGATCGTTCAAGTCTAGCTTGGCTTGTGTTGCATATCCTATGTGGCTTTTAGAGCGCAATCCAAATTTAACAATTCTTATCGATTCAGAGCTTTTTACCAATTCTAGAAATTTCTTGAGGGAGATCAAGGGGCATTACGCTAGCTCTAAATATATTGAAGTGTTTGGTGATCGAATGGGGCCTAAATGGGGCGAGGCCGAGATTGTAGTTAGCCATAGGACTAGTAACATGAAAGAAGCGAGTATTACCTGTGGGGCTATAGGGACCACTAAAGTTGGCCAGCATTACAGTCATATTCTGGGCGATGACTACAATTCAAATAAAAATTCAGACACAACGGAGAAGTGCCAAAAGGTTATTGACCATGTACGTTATAACCTGAATATTCTAAATCCAGGCGGGGAATATGTTTTTGTTGGCACAAGATATTCAGAGCGTGATGTAATAGGATGGCTTTTAAAAGATGTTTTAGGCGAACCGCATCTCGCTGATGGTAAGATGATAAGAACGTTGATGGAGGACTAATGGCTCAGTACACAGATTCATACATGCTTGGTGTTACGACTATTTCTTTTGGCACAAGTACGGCGATTCAAATTTTGCCAGGCAAAGGCGTTAACGGATGGAGCTTTAAGAAACTATCTGGAGCTACATTAGCCATCGTCAACGGCACTGGCTTTTCATCGGCTCAGGGCTACATCATGGGCGACACGGAAGTGTTTAACGTAAGTGGTCCAGCTACATTCTTTTTAGCTGCTGGTGGCGCGACTGTAACTGTTGGCTTGGTGATGAGCCGGACTGCTGGCTATTCTCTCATTCCATAAAGAGGAATAAATGCAAGGCAACGGAAGCCCATTTGCTTTTCAGAGTTTACCAAGCTTGTCGAGTTATAGCGTAAGATCTATAACAACAACGGCCTCAATGACCGCAAGTGATCAGGTGGTATTTGCATCTACCGCTGGTGGAGATTACACATTCACGCTTGTTAACCCTGCGACATTGCCCATTGGGACTTTTCTTTATGTAGAGAAAACAACGACAGACTTTAATGTTCTAACGTTATCTAGCATTTCGACCACGCTTAACACCAATGGTGAATCTGTTTTGTTGATGGTCAACGCTTCAAATGCGTGGACGCTTGTTAATAGATATATTCCGCAGACCGCAACAAGCTACACGCCTACTGGATCTTGGGTAACAAACACGACTTATACTGGTTACTGGTGGAGATCTGGAAGGTTCTTTGAGACGACCGTGAAGATGGATTTAACAGGCGCTCCAACGGCTGCAAGTTTGACATTAACGCTACCTAATAGCTTCGTAATCGACACGACACTTTTGTCAATTTTGACTGTTGGTTCGGTGATTACTGGTTCACAAGTAATTTTGCGTGATACAGGAACGGCGCGGCTTTCCGGATATTGTACTTATGGAAACACAACAACTCAGGTACAAGTCATGTATTACGCGACCGGAGCTGCGGGCGCACTTGACTCGGCTGTTAGCGCAACAGCACCATATACTTTTGCAAATACGGATCAAATCTCAGTTTATTATCGTGTCCCAATTTCAGGATGGAATGGATAATGGCAAAAGAAGATATAATTACGCCAGTAGTTGTAGAGACTAAGACAGTGGAAGATATTGAAATGGAGCGCGTGCGCGATGAGATCATTGCGACCAAAGGCAAGATTGCGTCTACTGATGTAAATTCCGCTAAAACTATTGAAGATTTAAAGGCAATAATGCTTGGCCTAGTAAAGGTTATTTTGCGCTAGATGCTTTTTCAGAAAAAAGTTAATGGATTAACATGGTCGGTTGTTTACGATAAGGCACGGCGAGACGACGGCTCGCTTTTGTTTCCTGCTCGATTAAGCAACGAATATCTTGAGGGGCAAAGGGCTCTTCAGGGTTCTTATATTTTCGCACACCAATATCAAAACGAGATCATTCCAGCTGATGATCAAGATTTTAAAAAGGACTGGCTTAAGTATTATACGGAACTACCTAAAAACAAGACGACTTTTGCTTTTATTGATCCGGCCATATCGACAGAAGATACGGCGTGTTTTACTGCGCTTACGATCATTGACGTGGATGAGAATAATGTTTGGTATCTTAAGATTGCCAAGCGGTTAAGAATTACGGCAACACAGACCATTCAGCTGATATTCGATGTTTATGATAACTTTAGGCCGCAGGCGATTGGGATTGAGGTTGTGGCTTACCAAGAAGCGCTCATGCACTTTTTGGAAAGCGAGATGAAGAAGAGAAAGAAAACTATTCCAGTGCATGGGATAAAGAGAAGCCCAGACCAGGCTAAAAACATGCGAATTCGTGCATTAGTCCCACGATTTGAGTGGGGCAATATATATGTAAATCGTGGGCTTACTGATTTTGAAGATGAATATGCTAAGTTTCCACGTGGAACATTTGTTGATATTTTAGATGCGTTGTCCAGTTTAGAAGAGATAGCATATCCACCAGAGCCATTAAAGAAAGGAAGCGAAAATGTCCCACCAAACCACAAAGACTACGAAAAGCAGTACATCAGAAAGCTCATCGAGCAAAAGGCGAGGGAGGCCGAAGAAGGCTAGCGCCGAAGTTCCGGCAGTACTTGAGGAAAAGGGAAATCCCATGTTTAATTTGAATGATGCCGAGCCAATTCCAGAGTCGGCATATTCTATTGAGGAGCCCAAGTTGGACTTTTCTAAAATAGATGAACAGCGTTTTGCCAAAAAAGAGCAAGTCGCTCAATCTGCGATCACTCCAGAAATGCTTAAATTTGAACAAGATCTTCAAAGATTGCATGTAGAGCAAGTTATTCCAAAGGTTGAAGAGATAAAGCTAGAGAAAGAAGAAAACACCAGCATCTTTCTTGGCGATTATGTCGAGGATTATAAGCCTGCGAAAACAATTGTTGAGCTTGATAATCAGGCTTTTACGGCTCAGCAAATGGGCGCGACCGCGATTGAAGCGAGCGAAGAAATTGTTAAGCACTACACTAAGCCGAACTATCCACCTGAGCGCGGGTATTTTATTTATAAAAACGTGAAAGTATTTATTCCCGGACGTTTGGATGGGTACATTGATCGGGACAGGCAAAATATCGGAGCTGTTTTAAGAGGCCTTCCAGGATGATTGAATTAGTAATTGGTGTTTTGGTTTTCATGATCTTCATCCAGAATATTTACTGGATGAAGATATGCTATGATTTAAACAATAAATTGATGAGCCGAAATTATTATGAATATAATCAGGTTCAGGCGCTTAAATTCCCAAAGTCTGACCAGCATCAGATGGTTCAAGAAGAGCCGGATTACGATGCAGAAAGACAAGCGCGCGATATAAATTCGCTAATGGGCGTTGTGTAGCAATAACGGCGAGAGAGTTAATTGGGAATACTTGATAGAGCTAGGGAAAGGCTCTTTTCGCATTTGGATGGCAATCCAAAAAAGCCTGAAAATGCAGAAGAACAATCTCCAGATGATAAAGCGTTAGTTGCATATGTGCGCGGTAAGCTAGAGGACACCCGTCAATCTGGTGCGCGCATAGCTCAAGAGGGAATCAATTTAACGAACATTGCATATTTATGCGGGTTTGATTCTGTTTATTTCGATTCTACAGCGAGACAGTTTAAGCCGATTGCGAGTCCTAATTATTTAATGCGCAAAAACCGTGTGCATGTGAATCGTATTTTGCCAACTGTTCAAAACAGATTGGCGAGATTAACGAAGTCGCCCCCCCGATGGGATGTAAAGCCAAATAGTCCCGATGAAGAAGATAAAGATGCTGCGCGATTGGCGATCCAGGTTCTCGAGCACATGTGGGATAAGCTCTACATAAATCGTAAGCGTATTCCATTAACTATGTGGCTTCAGCAGTGTGGATCTGCGTATTTTAAAGTTTCCTGGGACCCTACTCTTGGCGAAAAGATGGTTCGACCTGTTGATAAGCAGGATGAAACCGGCGCTGTAACTCGTACATATGAAATCGTAGCCGAGGGCGATGTGCGAGTAGATGTTTGCTCTTTCTTTGAAATCTTCCCTGATCCATTGGCTAAATCTTGGGATGAGCTACAACATTTAATTCAGGCTAAGATTCGTCCTATTTCTTATTTTAGAACGCAGTATCCAGATAATGGGTATTTGGTTAAGGAAGAGGATTGTTGGTTAACCTCTTTGCAGTATGAAAATCGAATCAATTCGATGAACACGGTTAGTGGATCAACAGCCACAAGCACACAATTCTTAAAAAATTCTGCAATTGAAATTTCATATTATGAACGGCCAACAACGCAGCATCCATATGGGCGTCATATTATTACGGCCAATGGGATTTTGTTAAAAGACGACATATTGCCCATTGATGACATTCCATTTGTTAAATTTGACGATGTTGTTATTGGCGGTAAGTTTAATGCTGAAGCCATCATTACACATTTAAGACCACTTCAAGATCAGTTGAACCGTGGCAAAACTATGCGTGCAGCGTGGTCTAATCGAATGTTGACGGGCAAAATGATTGCTCCAAGATCTTCGAACATTGCGGCCGAAGCATTTAACGACCAGTCTGGTGAAATGATCAAATATGATCATGTGTCAGGGATGCCTGAGCCAAAGGCATTGGATATGCCAAGTATTCCTCAATATGCGTATCAGGATGAGGAAGTCTTAAAGGCTGACATCAATGATACGGCTGGGATTAACGAAGCGTCTCGTGGTCAGATGCCATCAGCTAGCATTCCTGCGGTCGGTATGCAGTTTTTGGTTGAGCAAGACGACACGCGAATCGGCGTAGAGACTGAACAGCATGAGTATTCTTATGCCGATTTAGGAAAGTTAATTCTAAAATTTATTGGTAAATATTATATTACAGAGAGAAAGCTCAAGATCGCAGGCTCTAACGCTGAGTATGTAGTTAAGAAATTTAAAGGTGAAGATTTAAAAGATAATTACGATGTTTGCGTTGTTCGTGGCAGCACATTGCCCGGATCTAAAGTTCTTAAGCGTCAGGAAATATTGAATCTATATGAGCGTGGGTTGTTCGGTAATCCTGCTGATACGCTTGTGCAGCAAAACGTAATGAGCATGCTTGAGTTTGGTGATGAGTATCAGGCATGGGAAAGAGCGTCTTTGCGTAAAGCTCAAATTCAGCGTGGCATTACGATGATTGAAGAAGAGGGTATGAAGCCAGTTGTGTCTGAGTTCGACGACCACGCTTTGTGGCTTCAAACGCTGGATGATTATCGTATCAGTGAGAAATTCCTAAAATTAACTCCAGAAAAACAGCAGTTAATTTTGGAAGTCATGAATGATCACGTTAACTTCTTACAAGAGATGACAATGCCTCAGACGATGGAAGATCCAAATCAAGATCCATCGCTTACGCCGACGACTGCGGCACAAGAGGAAGAAGCGCAATTATTGAGTGAGCAGGAAAATCCACAGGTGATGGCGCCTCAAGAACAAATGACACAAATTACAGAAGGGACTAGCTAATGAATCCAATGTTATCGGCAATTAAAGCCAAGAGAATGTCTAAACAGGACGAAAACACAATGATGAATAAAAGTCCTGACATGAACAACCCAAGTCCTAAGGGTGAGGGCATGATGGAGTTTGTTCAATCCTTAAGCGATGATCAGCGTAAAGAGCTGATGAATCTTTTGGCTAAGGGAACAATGGAGATTGAGGCCGAATCTGAATCTAAATCGGATGAGATTGAAAAAGGTGGACCGACGCCTAAAGAAAGACAGTTAATTGATGCGAGATCTGCTGAAGAAAACGCAATGGATGAGGAAGGTTCAGGTGAAATTGCGGCCAGCATGCTTGATCGCGATTCTTTGAGAAAGGCTGAGCAAAACGTGAAGCCGCGTGGATTAGGTGATCGGGCCAAAATGGCCATGGCTATGAAATTAAAAGGAAAAGGAGTTATTAAATGAATGAAATTGATAGTGCGGGTGCGGAAAATTCTGAAAGCCCTAGCGCGCAGGCGCCAGAGCAACAGCCTCAGGTTTTAGACCTTGATGGCGTTTCTAATTTTAGATTTCAGGGTGAGACGCTAACGCCAGATCAGCTTGCAGAAATCAAGTACGGTTACAGTCAATATGGTGAGGCATCTAAATATATCGAGGAGGACAAAAAGTATTGGGCTAATGTCAACCACGATATTGAAAAGGTGCTTAAGAACCCAGCGCGCGCAGATGAATTTAAACAGGTCTACCCAGAGCGTTTTCATGCGCTTTTAGACCGCGTATTAGGTTCCACTCAGTCGCAAACGAAGGTTCAGGGTGAAACGAGTCATCAGCTACCGAGAGAAATTGGCGAAAAGCTATCTGCCTATGAAGAAAGGCTGCGACAGTTTGAAGAGAGAACTTTTCAAGCGGACGTTGCGGCTGCCCAAGCCAAGATCGATGCTGTCCTTCCGAAGCTGCTCGAGAAATACGAGCTTGCCGATCAGGATAAAGTGTTGTTTGAGGCCGAAAAATTGTTGAACAAAGGCGGAAAGTTAACGGATGCGACATGGGAGCGCTTGGTGCGTGAAGATCATGAGCGTACAACTCGGAGAGCGGACAAGTTTTATAAGGCCAAGATTGATTCGCAATTAAAGCAGGGTGAGCGAGCTAAGGATATTGCGCCTGGTGGTGCAACTCCTGGCAACGCTCCAGTTAAACACAAGACAATCTCTTCGGCGACGGATGCTTTGATAAGCTCTTTGCGCCAAAGAGGTTATAAATAATAGGGGAATTTTAAAATGGCAAATCTGTACCAGGGTATTACATCGGGCTTGGCAGAGTTAACTTAGCTCTGTAAAAATTCTCTCTGATTGACTTGGAAGTCCGGAAGCGGATGACAGGGGCCAAGGGTAAAGCCAGGCTGAACGACTAAGCGAGAGAACCCGGAAACGGGATGCGATAGTCTGACCTAGGGTATAACAAAAGAAGCCCTAGAGAGAGATCCGAAGCGGTCTCTCCCGCTCGAAAGAGTGAGTAACAAAGTGTAAAGAATTTCTATCAAGGGCCGATAGTAGATCAATTTAATGAAGACCTTCCCATTTGGAGGGGTAGCGAAAAAGGAAAGTATAACTGGTCTGGATATCAAGTTGTACGTCCTTTGCGAACTGTTCGTAACCAAGGTATTGGTGCGACTTCTGATGGTGGCGTGTTGCCACAAATCGGTCGTCAAACTACCGTACAGGCTTTAATTCCTGCTGCGTTCAATTACCTTCGTTTCGGTATCACTGGTCCAATGATCGAGGCGTCGAAGGCCGATGTCGGATCGTTTGTTCGATCTGCTTCCTACGAACTCGAGATGGGTAAATTTTAGCCCATTTAAAACCTTCTCTGATTGACTTGGAAGCCCGACAGGGTGACAGGGCCGAAGGCGAAAGAAAATAAGCCACGGTGAACGACTAAGTGAGAGGGCCTCGAAAGAGGATGCGATAGTCTGAACTCGGAATATAGAAAGAAAATCCGAGAGCCGAAGCCCGAAGAGGTGAGTAGGCCACGACAGAAATGTCGGAGTAACAAAATGTATGAAGATTTAAAATCAGATGTTAACCGCCAGTTAAGCTGGAATGGTAACGGCACATTGGCAAAAGTTGATACAACTGTTGTTGCATCTACTTCTGTTGTTATTAAGGGCCGTGAAGATACTGAACAAGCTTTGAAGTTTGTTGATGTTGGTGGAACATACGACATCTACACAAGCGCAGGCGCATTGGTTCAATCTGGTGTGACCATTAGCTCTATCTCTAGCGGAACTGCATCAAGCTCTACAGCTACAGTTGTATTTAATTCGGCTGTATCGGCTACTGCTGGCGACGTTCTCGTTCGAGCTAACAGCTATGGACAAGAGATCGATGGTTTGTTGACTCAGCTTGATGGTGGAACATCAACTGTTTTTGGCATTGATCGCGCTACATATGTCCAAACTCAAGGTAACGTTGTTTACTGCACATCTACCGGTGCTACTGGCGGAACAAAACAGCCTTTGAATTTGGCTTACTTGCAGCAAGCTGAAGATGAGGCATCTCGTCGTGGTGGCCGTGGTGTGAACGCTATTTTCTCTGATTTCGCATCTCGCAGCTACTATCAGAAACTTCTTACCGCGGACAAAAGATATCAGAACACGATTAAGGGGGATGGCGGGTTCTCTGATCTAGATAAAAATTATTTAGAATTTAACGGGAAGCCATTTATTGCAGATAAAGACTGCCCCACTCGTATTTTCTTCTTACCTGAGAAGCAGATAGAAAAATACGTTTTGTCCGAGATGTCGTTCGCCGATGAAACGGGCAGTATGTATATCGCCGCAAGTGAAAACGATCAATTGGAAGTTCGTATCCGATTTTTCGCTAACTTGTTCAACGCTAAAGCCGCTGGTTCGGCTGTTGTAACTGAATACATCTCGCCGTAATTGGAGGGTAGGGTTTTGAGCTTATATGCTAAGGCTTATGACAGAGCATTGAAGAGATATGATCCTGATTTATTTGTAGAGCGCAATGTCGACGGCGTTTTATGTGTATTCAGAAATCATAAACGCTTTGTGCCAGTTGTTGTGACTGAAAGCTTTAAGCTCTTAAACTTAAGCAGTGACAAGCAGTATGTGTTCGCTATCACGGACACATGGGGAGCGCTTGGCAAGCCAAGGGATTATGGGATTGATGATCTCTTGAACCATATTCAAAAAATTGACTCTTTAGCTAACTCTAAATTCTTGGATGAAATTGATCAGGCGAATGCCAAAGTTGATGAAACCAAGAAAAAGGATCTAAAGAACGAAATGGAAGGCATGTTAGCTTACGAGAAAAGGCGTTTACAGCGTGCATTTGACGAAATTGCGCCTATCTCAAGAGGCATGTCTAAGAGTGATGATAAAAAACGATTAAGAGAAATAAATAGGAGTATTAAAAATGGGAATTATTAATCGATCGCAAGACGTATCTGAACAGTATGAAAAAGTGGCTCTTTATCAAAAAGGCACTGTGACTGCGACTAACTATGTTGTTTATCGCTGTCCACGTCCTATGTTGATTTCGACTGCACGCGCATACGCTGCTGGACTTTCTGGCGCGCCCACATCAACTCTCTATGTAGAGCGATTTGTTGTTGGGACTGGCGCTGCTACATTTGCAGTTGGTGGAGCTTTGACTCACGCTGCATTTGGAACATCTGGCATCCAGTCGTACAGCTTGCCTGCATCTGGCAGCTCTTTGCTTCAGTGTCAAACTGGTGACGTTATCCGCGTATTGACTGCTGGATCTAACGCCGCTTTGACTGATTTGATGGTTGAAGTAGTTGTTCAGAACATTCAAGATATTAAAACTTGGGGCTAGGACGGCTTTATAGTTTTCCCCTGTAAGGTTTTTTCTTTTCCCTTACAGGGGTTTTTGGAAGGGAAAATCTAGATGGCGCGAGATTATTGGTTTGCCTTTGGTGCACAGCCTTCAGCGGCTTCGGGCTTAAGTCCTACATTTATTACATTTGTAAACAGTGCTGGGGCCACTATCGCGCCGCCTAGTATTACTGAGACGTATGTTGGTACTGGCTTGTATAAAGCTAGTTACACGGCAACGCAGACGATTGCATTTGTGCTTGATGGGGCAACAACTGGACTGGCCACAAGTAGCCGGTACATTTTTGGTGTCTTTGATACGCAAGATACAATAGGCCAAACGCTACCTGCGATTGGCAATACGATGATTGCTCTTGGCACAACAGCGGTAGCGACTGGAGTGGCTTATGGCAACACGATGGTTGCGATCGGGACCAGCAACATTGCGCTTGGCACTACGAATGTGGCTATCGGTCTTAGCAATATTGCTCTTGGTACTACTAATGTTGCTATTGGCCTATCTAATATTGCACTTGGTACAACTGGTGTTGCTATTGGTCTTTCAAATATTGCCTTGGGCACGACTAATGTTGCTATAGGTTCTTCAAACATCGCACTTGGCACATCTAATATAGCTCTTGGCGTAACTAATGTTGCGATAGGCACAAGCTTAACGGCATCTGTATCAGGAATTGGTTCATCATTCTCTTGGATCAGCACAGAAATTGGAAGTACCGCATCAAGTTTTGGAGATAGTGCAACAGATCCCGCAACTGTGTTTGGATATTTAAGAAGAGTTGTTGAGTTTTTAGAGGGTGATCAGACGTACACTAAGTCCACGGGCGGGTTAGTATTTTCCTCGCGCGGTAGTTCGTACGCTCTGGCCTCTAAGACTGTTTCTGACTCTACGACACAGACGACCAAAACTTAAAAAAAAGGAGTTAAAAATTGGGACGACCTACAGTGGGTTTAGCCTGCATTGTAAAAAATGAGGCTAAAAACCTAAGTACATTATTGCAATCGGTTCGCGGATGTTTTGATCAGATTGTTTTTGTGGATACGGGATCAACTGATGGAACGGTTGAGTTTCTGCAAAAGATAAACAAGCACATCGAAGATAAAAATCCTGCATGGGATGGCTTGCCGCAGATACAGATAGAGCATTTCGAGTGGGTTGATGATTTTTCTAAAGCTCGAGAATATTCATTTTCGTTTCTAAAAACAGAATACGGATGCTGGTTGGACGGTGACGATGAGCTTTCTAGCGCATCTGAATTCATCAAGTGGCGTGATAATCTTATGCATGCAGCCCACTATTGGATTGCCACATATAATTATGCATTTAACGACAATGGTGAGCCAGTTTGCCAATTCATTAGAGAGCGAGTTGTTAAGCTCAATTATGGCTTTGGCTGGAAATACTTTGTTCATGAGGGATTAATTAAATTAGATGGCAAAAAGTTTTGGGCGCAGAAAGTATCGTCGTGGTGGGTTAACCATAGACGAACGGAAGAAGATAAAAAGCAGGATTACTTAAGAAACATTCAGATTTTAAAAAAGTATGAGGGCCAAGGTGATTTGCCATCTCGTATGCTTTTCTATCAAGGTAAAGAACTTGTAGAAAATGGCTTCGAGAAAGAAGGCTGTGAGCCTTTGCTCAAAGCACTTAGGGCTAGTGATTTAGATTTGCATGACAGAATAATGGCCATTCAGTATGCGGCACATAGTGCTTTGAAGTGTCAGGCATATGATCAGGCAATTGATTTGTTAATTAATGGAATCAAGCTCATGTTCTCTCGTGCGGAGTACTGGTGTTTGCTTGGTGATGTATATGCGGTCACTAATAATTTAGGCAATGCCATGCAGGCCTATGAGATGGCCATGAGCTGTAAGGCCAATGATCTAAATGGCCATGTTGTTGTGCATGGTTATGCATATAATGAATATCCTAAGATGAAGCTTTGTGAAATCAGCATGGCTGTTGGTGATTTTGATGCGGCAAAGAGATATTTGCAGATGCTTAAGGATATTGGCCATGAATCGGTTAAGGATTTAGAGCCAAAGCTTTTGACTATGTTGGACCTGTCTCAGTTGCGTGATGGGCTGCCTAAGGTTCCAGATGTTGTGATTTCGTGTCCGCCACAGTCTTTAGTTACGGATTGGGATGAGCATTCTTTAAAAGAAAAGGGGCATGGTGGATCTGAAACTGCTGCGATTGAAGTGGCTAAGTGGCTTAAGAAAAAAACAGGTCGACCGGTTAAGATATTCCAGCCGCGCATGGCGAGAGCTGTTATGGATAGCGGCGTTGAATATGTGCCGTCCAGTGAGTCGGCCGGATACTTTAGAAATGTTGAGCCTTACGCTTGCATTTCTTGGCGCAATGCTTTTCGTCTGACTAAAGCTAAAAACTATGTCTGGTGTCATGATTTACAGTTGCCGTTTGGCCACATGACTGAAAACTATGACAAGGTCGTAGCTTTATCGGAATTTCACAAGAATTACTTAAAAGAAGTAAGTGGAGTGCCGTTTGAAAAATGTGTCATTGGGTTTAATGGAATTAATCCTGATGATTTTCCAAAGGTCCAGATTCAGAAGGATCCTTTAAAGGTTGTTTTCTCTTCATCCCCGGATCGCGGTCTTATCCAGGCGATTGACATCATAAAAAGAGCCCGTGAAATGTCTGGTCTAGATATTAAGCTTCATTGTTTTTACGGCACGGATAATATGAGAAAATCCGGTCAAAACGAATGGGCAGATAGAATAGAAAATCACATTAAATCCCATGATTTTGTTGTGTATCATGGCATGGTGAAAAAGCAGACATTGATGGAGCATTTTGCTGAAAGCTCAGTGTGGTTATACACGAATGATTTTATTGAAACCTATTGCATCACTGCAATTGAGGCCATCTGCTCTGGTACGTGGCCAATTGTTAGAGGTATTGCTGCCTTGCCATATACTCTAAAAGAGGCCGTGGAAAAGGGATGTTGCGATATGCTTTTAGAAGAGGCTGAGGGGCATATTGATTTGTGGGCAGACACGTTGGTTGGAGCGATTAAAGAGAGAAAGTGGGAGAAGATGAGCTTTAGCCTAGAGGATTATTCCTGGGAAAAAGTGGCGGACTTTTTCATTAAAGAAATGGAGTTATGAGCGTACCGTTAAATCCTATTTTTGATAGAGTTGCACAAATGACCTACGGTTTGGATGCCGTAGGTCATAATTCTTTTCCCTACGTCGGTGTTAATTATTTAGCTCTTTTAACTGGGTTTATGTATGGCGATAATTGGTCTGAGTGTTGTCCGCAGCCATCGACAACATGGACGGCGGCTTATACACTTCCATCAACAACGTGGACGGCAGCTTATACATTGCCTGTAACATCGTGGATGCTGATATCATGGGGAGTTTAAATGAACTTTGGTGATTTAAAAGATTATGTTGCGCGAAACGTTGACGACAAAAGCTTTGGCTATTTCACTGAGACAGACATTGGCGTAAGGGTTAACTTAGCTCAAAAAGAGTTACAAAAGCGCTTGATTTCAGCCAATGATCAGTACTTCGCAATTTGCGTTAAGACGAACACGGTTATCAATCAAAAGACGTACACTTTGCCGTCTGATTTCTTGCAAATAATTAGACTTGAGCGTGTGATTAGTGGATCTGGTGATTTGGCTAATACGCAACAAATTTTACCGATCACGCCAAATCAAGTGAACAATTATCCATATGGTTTAAATTCTGGCGGAACTCCAAACAATTATTACTTTCAAAATAGAACTATAATTTTAGTGCCAACGCCAAATGTGGTGCAAGAAATCAGGCTTTATTATTCATATATTGTGGATGATATGGTGAATGATTCTGATGAGCCAGATCCAAACATTCCTGAAAACTTGCAGGAATATATTGGCGTGTTGGCTACTCGAGATTGTTTGTTTCAGGATAACCGAGAGATTACGCCAATTGAATTGAAGCTTAAGCACTATGAAACATTGCTTAAGGAGATTGCGGCTCAAAGAAATGCAGATGTAAGCCGAATGGTTGTAGTAACTGATAGCGGCGGTAACTGGTAATGCCAGAATTAAGCACGTCGCCATACTACACTAATTTAGGCGGTGTTAACTTAAAGGTTAGCGAATACCAGCTAAATCGGACTGAGTTTTTAAATTTAAGGAACGTTGATTTTGATGTTCCAAATGCGCTTCAGAAAAGACCTGGTAGCACACAAGCCGTTAGCACTAACACAAGCGGCCCAATCATAGGTTTGTTTGAATATATAAAACTTGATGGTTCTAGCTGGATGATTGCCGGCAGTAACAATGCTTTGTTTTACATAGCATCTGCTGCATACACAGTTCTTGATACTGGTTGGACATCTGGTCAGCCGCAAGACATGCTCACGTTTGTTAATAAGCTTTGGGTGGCTGATGGCTCTAGATATCGCTGGTGGAGTGGCACTGGCAACACTATGCTTCCTGCTGGGCTACCTACAACTAGAACATTTGCTGACCTAGCTTTTCAGTGGCAGCAGGGACAGACGACGATGTCTTATGATGTATCGTCTGGCGCTACTGGATTTTTAGTTGCTGGGGCTACGATGGTGACTCGTGGCAACTCTTATATTGCAAGGGGAATTTACGTTGCATATTCCTACGTTAGAAATGACGGCTATCAAGGGCCGGTAAATTTTCTACAAAACGCACGAAACATAATAAGAACTTTGCCGACAACAACTGGAGATGAGTTCTTTACATACAATACTGGCGTTGGATTTCCTGGAATGCAAATTATGACGGGGTTTACTATCCCGTCTGGCTATGGAATAACAGCGATAAACATTTGGATTGCCTGCGATACTGTTCAGGCTGGCGACACTGAAGAATACATAGACAATGGCATATATTTAGGCGGCACGTTATTTAACGGAAACGTTCCAGTGGGTGATCTTGGCTGGAGATTCAGACAGGGCGCGGCTCTTCATAGCTTTATGTCTGTAACACTAAAGCCAGGAGCTGATTTATCTAAATTTAAACTATTTACTTCAGTTACAGGAAACTCTCTATATACAGTTACAACTAGTGACTATGCTGGATTGACTCTTAACTCCCAGGGCATAACATTCTCAATAGGTACATCTTTTGCGGCATGGCAAAACGGCGATTTTGGTACTGGCTTTTCATCCATGACATTTGATTTTTGGAGCACGTACACGCCTAAATATATCGACGTAAATCAAAACGTCATGTTCATGTCTGGTTTTTCATCGGCTCCGTCCACTATTTGGTATAGCGATGTCGGTCAGCCTGAGTTGATTCAGCCAGAAAGCAATTTTGAAGTAAGAACGAATGACGGCGATAGGATCGTTGGTCATAGGTATTACAACGGCAACACAATTGTATTTAAGACCACAAGCTTTCATAAAATCATTGGAAATACTCCGGATGATTTTGAGCTTGTAGAGTTATCTTTAGAGTTTGGCGCAGTTTCTAACAATGCCATCATTGAGTTTAACGAAAAGCTCGTATTCTTGGATCAAAAAGGCATCGTTCAATATGACGGTGCTGGTTGGCGCATTATCTCTACTGACATTGACGACATATTTAGAAGCATGAACTTAAGCGCCGCTTATGATAAGGCAGTTGCAGTTCACCACAACTATCGAAATCAGATTTGGTTTGGTATACCTGTTAATGGTTCTACTCAAAACAACTTAACGGTTGTTTGGGATTATATCATTGACGCATGGACATTCTTTGATGGCTTTAACGCTTCTTCATTCGCGTATGCTTCTAGTGGATTGTCTCAAAAGACTGTTTGGTATGGAAATCCAAGCGGTATGGTTTATTATTTTGGCTCTAGTTTTTATGGCGATAATGGTCAGGGAATTACATGCTTGACCATGAGCAAGTTCGATAAATTTGTTGGTGAGAATCATACGTCTGTTTGGCGTAGGCTTTTTGTCGATGTATCGCCCGTTTCTGGATTGACTGGTGTTTTATCTGGAAAAGTATTTAGCGATTACAATCAGTCTACGGTTAAGGCTACATTCACAATGTATCAATCTGAATTTCAATCCAGGGCTGAAATGGGTGTGGTAGGAAAGGCTATGGCGTTTGAATTGACACATAGATCGGCATCATTGCCATTTTTGCTCAATGGTTACACATGGGCTAAGAGGAATTTAAGAGATGTCTAAGGTAACTGCCAGTTTTGATTTTGACCGCGTTCCAGAGAAAGAAGTGCCTAGATATGTTAATATTTATTGTGATCAATTAACGAGCATAATTAACGGCGGCATCAGCTTTAGCGACAACATGGATGGAAAACTTACGAGTGTGGTTTTCTCAAACTCTGGAACTGATGCCACGGTTAGACATAACTTAGGTCGGGTTCCATTTGGGTATTTAACATGTGGTACCTCTGTTGCTATGATTGTTTATGATGGAACAGTTGCGGCCAATGCCACTACAATTACGCTTCAAGCAAGCGCTGCTGGTACCGCTAGGCTTTTTATATTTTAAGGGGTTGAAATGGCTCAATTACCACTAAGGCCAATAGCTGGCGTAGATCAGGACACGGTAAAAAAAAGTAAGAATAAATGGAACACGCCAAATCCTACTTTTGATCCGGCCAATATTAGAACAACGGATAATCCTTACGATCCAAATCTATACACGACTTCTTTTACTAGAACGCCTACAGGTCAAGTTAGTGACAATTTATATAGTGCTGATCCCAACGTGCGATTGGCTCAGACTTATTTAAATCAATATTATGCTGGCGGCGGCCGTGTTAAAGGCATGCCTGGCACATATAAAAACTATGAAGAGCAGGCGAATAAAGTTGCGCTAAAGCGAGCGCTTGCTCAAGGGATTACTGATGCGCCTAAGCAGTTACAGGAAGAGCTTGGACTTCTTCGCGGTGAAGCTGCCGGCGCTCTTGAATCATCGCTTGGACAAACAAGACGTAATTTTAATAGACGTGGTCTTTTATACTCTGGCTTAAGGCAAGCCGGTGAAAGCCAGGTGCGCGGACGAGTTGCTAGCACATTGGCTCGAAGTGAAGCCGAAGCCAGAAGAGAAACTCAAAACGTTATCGACAAACGAAAAGCAGCCTTTGCAGCTATTGGTTTGGCTGATCAAGAAGCTAAGAATAGAGAAGCTCAAGCAGCATTTGAAATGTCTTATAGAAATAGCATAGCTAGACAACAGGCATTGCAAGAACTGTCTGGCGGAATTGGCCAAGGCTTAGGCTATTATTTTGGCAGCCTGCCGGATAAGACAGAGCAACAAGGGACACCAATGGCCGGACAGTCTTATCGTGACGTTTCAGGAGTTGCATAATGGACACTACGCCAATGGTTTCAAAAGAAATTTCTGATTTTGGCAAAGAGGCGCGTGCCGACTCAGCTGCGCTGAGGCTTCAAGATTACACAAGCGGTACGCAATCGGCTCGTGGATTGCTTAATGATGCCGGTGGTTTTGAGCGGTCTTTATCTTATCAAAATCCAACGTTGAGCGCGATAAAGCAAAAGTATGGCTCTAGTGAATTTGGAAGAGAGAGTAAACGACTGCGATTAGATATGTTTAGAAATGCGCAGGAAGATAATTTAAGGAAAGTTCAAGTCGCGAATGAACTGGCAAGCCAAGAGATAGAAATCAACAGACAAAAAGAAATGTTAAGACGCCAAAGAAAAGCTGCATCAAAAGCGGCGCGCGGCCAATTAATTGGTAGCGCTCTTGGCATTATTGGCGCTGGTGCAGGAATGTATCTGGGTGGACCTGGAGCTGGAGCGGTCGCTGGTGCGATGATTGGCCAATCAGTCGGTCAGGGCGCTGGTGCCGCAATAGGTGGAGGCTTATAATGGCTGAGTTTAATGATTACGGTGCTGGCGCTATAAATGCAGCGGTTAAGGGTTTACTTCAGGGCATGCAATATGGCCAAGAGGTTAAGGAGCGCAGAGAAGAACGTGATGAAAATAAGCGCTTTCGAGAGATGGAATTAAATGCTCGCATGAAAGCTGAGGAAGAAAAGCGCGCTCGCGATGAGGCGCTTCAGGCGTATAGCAAAAGAAAAGATGAATTTCAAGCCAGATCAGGCCTTATAAATGCGGGCAGAAGGCTTCCTCAATTGGTCGAGGGGCAAAGCATTTACGACGTAGACATATCAAATTTGCCAATTGACCAAGAATATTTAGCCGCAAAAGCAGCTTCAGATCCAATGCGGGCGGCATTACAAAAAGTGCAATTGCAAAGCTCTCTCGCTGAACTTAGTGAAAAACAAAAGCCTAAGCAATACGAATTTACAGCCGGTGGATTTGCTAAGAGGATGGAAGGGGCTGAGAAAAAATTTGATGCTCTTTTAAAAGAGGGTTTTGATCCAACAACATTTAATGTTCAGGTCGAGGGACTAACTCCTGAAATTTTAGCCTCTCAAAAAAGCCCTAAGGTTAAGCAGTATGAACAAGCCAAAAGGGATTTTGTTTCCGCTGTTTTAAGAAAAGAATCAGGTGCGGCCATATCCCCTCAAGAATATGCAAGTGAAGCGCAAAAATACTTCCCGCAGGCTGGTGATACGCCTGAAGTGTTAGCGCAGAAAAAAGTCTCAAGATTACAGGCTCTAGAAAATTTAAAGGCTGAGTCGGGCAAAGCATTTCAAGCCATCCCATCCGTTCCACTTATGCCAATGTTGCCAAATGAGTCTCAAATTGCGCCAGATGCAGGACTATCTGCTAAAGAGGCTAGGCGCCAAGAGCTTTTAAGAAAGGCTATGCAAAATGCCCCTAAGTAAAGCCGAACAAGCAGAGCTTGATGCTTTAAATAAAGAGCTTGGCCCTCCTAAAACTAAAATGACCAAAGTTGGCGGCCTAACTCCAGAAGAACAAGCAGAGCTTGATGCTTTAAATAAAGAGCTCGGTCCCCCTAAGCACCAAAAAAAATGGTTAGATACGGAATTGCCATTTAGCACAAGCCCGCGTGGATTAATTAAAAGTGGCGCAAGTGCTTTGCCAATAGCTGGCGCAATGCTTGGCGGTGTAGTTGGAACTGCATTAGGTCCATTAGGGACAGTTGGCGGAGCCGGCCTTGGCGCCGTTGGCGGCAAGTCTTTACAAACAACAATTGAACAAGGTCTTTTGGGTGAGAAAAAAACTAGAAAACAAGTTTACTTAGATCCGCTTAAGGAAGGGGCCTATGGCGCAGCTGGGGAAGGGGCCGGTCAAGCATTGGGCGCAGGTCTAAAAATGGTTGGCCAATCAAAGCCAGCTAAATACGCAGCTAAAAAAGTAGGTGATGCTTTAGCCCGTACCGGTGAGGCTTTAACTGGTATATCTAAAAAAGAAATTAAAACATTCGCTAAAAACGCTGATGAAATTGTTGATTTATATAAATCAAACGATGGCGATGTTCAAGAGGCTGCCGATGCTATGCGCAGGGGTTGGCAAGAGCGAATTCAAAATACACGTAAAGGTTTAAATTCTCAAATTTCACAAGCTTTAGAAAAAAGAGTTGATGAGTTTGTTGACGTGACTGACGTGGTTGATGAATTGGAAAAAGCAAAAGCATTAATGAATCCTAAACTCAGATCTGGTGAAATAGCAGAAGTTGATGATCTTATTTCTAAGATCCAAGAAATGAGCGGCGGAGGTGAAGCGCTAGAAGTATCTCTAAAAGACGCCCATGACTTAAAAGAGTACTTACAGGAAATTGCCAAAGGCTCCTATCAAAAAGGCGGACAGATATTTCAAACTGGTGATAAGGCGCAAAAAGCAGCCAAGGCTGGCGCTGCTATGGCTAGAAAAGCCGTTAACAAGGCTGCCCCTGAAATTGCTAAAGCGAACAATGCTCTAGCTAATTTGCACAACATTGAAAATAAAGTTAATAAAAATATTCTTGCTGAAGGTAAAACTGTAGCGCCAGTTATGGCAATTGGTAGCGGGGCTAACCAACAGAATATAAAAATGGCCCGCATGCTTGATGAAGCGACTGGCGCTGGAATTATTTCAGATTCCGAAAAATTGGCGGCGATGCGAACATTTGGCAGTCCTCAAATTCTTCCAGTAGATACAACCGGAAAATCAGTAGGCCGGATGGCTATGGGTACACTTCTTGGATCCCAAGTCGGCGGCCCTATTGGTGCAGCTATGGGCGGTGCCCTTTCGTCTCCATTAACTTTAAAATATGGAATTCAAGGCGGTAGAGCTATTGGCGATATTGGCAAGGGCATTCTAGTTGATAACCCGCAATTAATTGGTCAAGCGCTAATGCAAAATGAAAAAAGAAAAATAAAACGTGGGTTGATGAATGAATGAACTAATCAAATCACACATTACGACATCATTCACTTTATTCATAGATGAATTTGGTGACGTGACTTCTATAGACAAAAAGCATTTAGAAGAAAAGGCTGGCTATAAAATCAATGAGCTTTTTAAAAAGCAGCGCAATTGTGATTTGGCCAAGAAAAAATTAGGTCATAAGGATTTTCAAAGCGCTGTGGCTATTTACTTTAGCCGTTTTTTAACTCCAGATGGGGTTGATGCGCATTTGTTGAAGCGCGATCTAGAAAGCAATTCAAAAGCGCTTAAGCTTCATTTAAAAAAAGACGCTATGAGATTTCTCAATTTATTGGCGCAAGTTGGCAGCGCATGTGAAGAGAGAAAAGGTCTTTTATGATTGGTAACGTAGGCATATTAAAGGATTTCTATAAGGGTAAAAAACCTCAAGATCAGGCCAATGGAAATGGCGCTATGTTAGAGGCTTTAAAACGAAAGAGAAAAGCATGTTAAGGAGTTGCCATGGATTGGCTAAAGTTTGCAGAGGGACTTGCCGGGTCTAGTTTTTTTCAACAGTTAACACTTGTTGGAATTGTCATTGCATCTATACGATCTCATGTGAAGAAAATAGAGACATCCGTTGACGGCATAAGACACGAATTACATGATTTAAAACAAGTGTTTCGTGGACAAGATAAAAGAATATCAAACATTGAGGGAACTCAAGAGGCGCATAAATATCAAATTTATGAACTCGAGCTTGCTTTAAGGGATCGAAAATAGGTGTGGTACCATTTAAACGTAATAACTAAAGGAGTAGTTATGGAAAAAGCATATGATCTAAAAGGATTGACTGAAGAGCTTAAGGGCCAAGGATTAGAGCTTGCTGAAGAGGCCGCTAAAGGTGCTATCGTCGCTGTTTTTGCTTGGCTTGAGAAGTCGGCTGGCATGTCGGAAAACAAGTATGATGATCTGGTCTTGGCCGTTCTGCCTAAGATTAAAGAATACGCGCTTCAAAAAGCAGATGAAATCAACGCTGCTGGATAATTTAATAAAGGCGCTTAACGGATTTGCAATCGCGCTTGGCGCCTTTCTTTTTATTTTAAGCGTGGCTTGCTTGCTATTTATAATGTCAGTTTGGATGGGGCTATGATTGATAAGATTTTAACGTGGATCATTACTAAAATATTAGAATACTTGTTCGGAAAAGTTGAGACCGAGCTTAAGAGCGCCAGCCAAGAGATGGCAAAAGAAAAGGAAAGAGAGCAAGTAAATGAAAAAAATATTATCAAATATGAAGCGGCTAAATCCAGGGCTGAAAAGATCAAAGC
>ERZ869929.245-NODE-245-length-36773-cov-41.430797_pt1 | contig 36773 bp, 61 predicted proteins | sample MGYA00579312_ERZ869929 | MGnify/ENA primary metagenome ERZ869929 (study PRJEB32216, sample SAMN09231818) | wastewater metagenome | place: USA: Maryland | collected 2016-08-09 | study: EMG produced TPA metagenomics assembly of the PRJNA472060 data set (Reclaimed... | reverse complement strand
CACTCTCCGGGCCTTGGCGACGGCGGCGTCAAGCGCGGGGCGGACCAGCATCTCGGCGATCGTGTCGCGGTGGGTCATGGCTTGCGTTCCTTCCTATCCGCACGGACGGCGGCGGTGATGGCGCGGCGGATGCGGGCGGCGAGAGCGCGAGATGCGTACGAACTCTCGTAGTGGCCGATCTGATGCTCTTCCCACGAACATCCGGTCGTTGCCATTGCGACCCTGTCCGCCGCGTCGGGCTTGCGGGGCTTCTTCTTCATGGCTTCTCCCTCCGTGCGGCTTCGGCGGCTTCGCTGGTGGAGTAGCACGATCGCACATCGTACGACTCGTACTGGCTGAACCCGGTATCCCGCTCGTAGTACGAGTAGTGTCCGATGTATTCGCAGTCTTCTGGAATAGGGAAGTCTTTATCCGGTTCGGTGTCTGGGTGCAGCGGCATGACCTCAAGATGAAACGATGGGTCTTGCTCTGGATGGAACACCTCTTCGCCCATCATTACCACGCACCCATCCGCCGTGAGTGGCAGCGTGCCCAGCACCTTCCTCACCACGCCGGTGTCGTCGATGATGTGGCCGGGCGGCGGGGTATCGAACGGCTCTGTGTTGGCGACGACGAGCGCCGCGTTCAGCCGGTCGATGATCGACAGCAGCGAGCGGATGTCGGCTGAACAGTTGATGTTGTAAACCCGCTTGCGGATGCGTTCAACCTCGCGGGCGTCATGCTCGTTCATCGCACCACCTCCGCCACGGCTCGGGCGATGATCGCGGGGTCGCAGGTCAGGAGCCAGAGCGAGAACCTTTCTTCACATCCCGTGGCAGCCATGTGAATGTAACCAAGGCGGTCAATGACTGAATCCCACTGCTCCGGCGTCAACTTCCGCAGCACGTCGGCGAGGTCGTCGCGGTTGGTGGTGGGGGACCAACGCTCTCGGCCACGGATGGGATTGCCGTCATAACACCAGTTGACCCCGTTCGGCGATAAGTACCACCCCATCGCCTTCTCGGCAAGCAGTTGGTCGATCTGGTTGTTCGTGGGGGAGGTGGTCATTGGGCAACAACTCCTTTCTTGGCCTTGCGTTCGGCCGCGCGTCGCATCTGTCGCGTCACGGTGGTTACGGGCACGCCGTCGCCCTTCCAGCAGCCCGGCTCCCACGCGGGCTTGTAGCGGCGGTAGCCGGTGCGACTGGCACCAAAGCCCGTCGAGCGGGGACGCCTGCGCGGTGGGACTTCCTCGACGGCGTTGAACGAGTAGCCGCCAGCCGCTAAGCCAGCCATTGCCGCCACCGCCAGAAGTGACATGCTCGTACTTGGACGGTTCATCAGTCCTCCCTCGCCGCGTTCGCGGCGGTTGTGGTGTCCCTCGCTCCTTGCCCGGCGTCCAGCGGGGCGGGGTTGATCTTGACCGGGTAGTACCTCACGTCTCGTAGCCGCGTATCTGTCCGGCTCTTGATGACGCACTCGAACCGCTCGCGTTCATCGCCGCTCATACGCCGCTTGCCCTGCTCGATCGCGGACAGGTCGGTCATGCTCATCTCCATCAACTCGGCGCACAGCCGGAGCGTCATGCACGCCTGCATCCTGCGGCCTCGCAGCGTCGCGCCGAACGCATGGCCGCCGGGATACGACTCGGGCGTCGGGTTGTCGGGTGTCGTGATGATCATGCGGTCTTCACATCGCCGGGCAGTTCGTTGAACATCGCCCGCACTTCGTCCAGTTGGTCGCCAAGCCCGTAGGCCATAGAGCGGTTGATCCCGTTGGCGATCAGTGCCGCTTCATCCTGTCCGTTGGCGGCACACAGGCCGACGTACTCGGACCCGTTCTGCTCTCCCATGTTGTGGTCCCAGCGGATCAGCCGGACGATCCACTCGCCTTGGTTTTCGTCGAACATGGCGCGGGCGGTGTAGACGTAGGGGTTCATGCGTTCTCCTTCTTGAAATACGCTGCCTCGGTGGCGATCGGAAGGACCAGGCCCTCCATGTGCAGGTCCTCCACCGTGAACAGCCACGGTCGCTTGCCGTCGTCCTTCACCGGCGCGAACATCTCCGCGCCGATCGACGCCAGCCGACGCACCTGCGCAGAGTTGAACACCATCGCCCCGAGCACCACGGCGTCGTTCGCCTCGTGCGCACACAGCATCCCGCACGACGGGCACGGCATCAGGTTGCCGAGTTCGTGATCGGCAATCTCGTGAACCGAAGGCGGGATGTCCTTGCGCGAGCCTTCCCAGCACGCCGAGCACTTCTCTGCCTTGGGTTTGGGAAACTTCGGCCAAGCCATCGGAGTCTCGAAGTACAGGGCCTTGTCCCACGCCTGATCGCTCGGGTCCGGCGTGTGGGTCTGCTCAATCGCCCACGGCGCACACCACGCGGGGACGCGGACGAGCACGACGCCGTTGGTGGCGTATACCCACTCGCCTTTGCGGAAAGGCAGACGGAAGTGATACCGCCCGTCGATGCCGCAGCACAGCGTCAGGGCCAGAAAAACGGCCTCGACGTTGACGTACTTCTTTGAGTCAGTCGGCGAGTCCACACATGGCGGCTTGATGTTGTCATACTTCACGACGCGGCCCTCGCTTCCTCTCGCTCAAGCCCCACCATCCGCTCGGCCAATGCCAACAGCCTGTCTGCAACGACTCGCTCAGACATTCGCAAACACAAGCGAGAGGCGAAAATAATCAGCGCCACATCCATGATCAACCGTTCGTTTAATCCGGCCTCTACCTTTGACACCACGCCGCAAATCCTGTGGTGCATCGCATCCTCGCTCATCATGTTTTGGACTCCTCCACATTCACGATCCCCACCATCCGCTCGGCGGCTTCCAGCAAGCCCTCGGCGGCGGCGGTGAACTGGTGCATATGGCAAAGGCAGGCAGCCTGTATGTACTCGCTCGGAGTGAACCTCTGCTCAAACGCGCGGCTTTCCAGGATTGCGTCGCAACGCTTCACGAGTTCTTCGTCGCTCATCATGCCTTGCTCCTTGTCTGCTGTATCCGTCGCACCTGGCATGGCGTCCACACGTTCGCCTTGCCAAACTTCGCGGGCTTCAGGCCCAGCCGCGCCGCGATCAGCAGCACGTTTCGCGGGCTGGTGCCGATCAGACTGGCGATGTCGCGGGTGCTCTTCATGCTGCTCCTACAGTGTACCGATATCGGAATGGCCTGTCAAGCGGGGCGCAACTCGGCCACGACCGACTTCCCTTCCACGATCCAATCGGGATGGATCGCCACGATCGACGAGCCCTGGCAGACGCTCCGGTCCTTGTTGGTGAAGCGGACGTACGGAGTTCCCTGGTCGCTGAACCCGACTACCTCGCACCGGAAGTACACCACGTCGCCCTTGCGGAACCGCCCGCGTCGAGGGTCGGTGTCCTGAAAGATCGACGGCGGCGGCCACTCACTCGGGTCGGGTGTGCGTTTCATAAAACCGGCGGCCAAGTCCTTCGACCCGGCCGCCAGCGGAGAGTCGGCGTGTGTTTCATGGGGTGAGTGAAACCCGTCGGCGCATCTCGCGCCGCACCATGCACGCCGTTCAAGTGGTCAGATCGGGATTTCGCAGTCGTCGGACGTGTCGTTCTTCGCAGCCTCCATCGCCTTGGCCTTCACGGACTCGATCTGCTCGGCGACGATCGAGAACAGCTCGGCGGTGTCCACCTGCATGTCGGACGGAGGACCGGCCAGCACCACGCGCAGGTAGTCCTGACCGGCGGCGTTCTGGTCCGGCTTGGTGGCGATCGTGTACGCGCCTGGTGCCTTGCCGGTCATCCTGCGGCGGGCCTCGAACCGCATGATGTCGTCACCCGTCCGCTTGCTGGTCCGCTTGAAGACGATCTGATACGGCACCGTTTCGCCCTCGACCAGGCACACAAGGCACATGGCCTCGTAGCACGCGGGCGCTTCGTCGTTCGGGCCACGCTCGAAGTCCTCGGGCGGCACGCGGTGGCGCTCGCCGCGCCCGTAGGTGTACGTCGGGGCCTTGGCGTCCTTGTCCCATCGCTGGAAGATCGTGAAGCCGTAGACGGGCACGATGCGGTTCGTGGCGGTCTTGCGCTTCTCCATCATGTCAATCAGGTCGCCGTCGTCGAACTTCCCGGTGTATTCCTTCTTCTGCTTCGGAGAGCCGTTCCAGACCGTCAGCCGACCGAGCATCGACAGCGCGCCGCCGGTGCCGGGCTGCTCAACGTCGAACGACGCCGACAGCCCGCCCGCGTTGCCCGTCACCTTGGCCACCGCCTTCGACTCGACTTCGGATTTCGCCAAACCGTTCTGCTTCGCCATGATCCGTACTCCGTTGAAAAGTGTTCCCCACCCTACCCCGAAACCCGGCGCGCGACTGTCGCCAACACGCCGGGTGTTGTGTGGAGGCTTCTCACGACCGACGGAAGTCGAGGTCGTCGTACGTCGAAACGGTCAGGCCGTCGGGCAGCTTCTCGCCGTTGTCCACCAGTTCAAGGACCGGCCGGTCGGACAGCCGCCGCTGGATGACGTGCTCGTTGTTGGTGGCGACCGCCCATCGCACGATGTCCGCCCACTTCTCGGGCGCGTACGCGGCGCGGAACTTGTGGCGGAGCGTGACGGTCAGGCCGTTGTGCGAGACTTTGGAGCCGTCGCTGTCGAGGCCCGCCTCTTTCATCGCGGCCATGATCTGGTGTTCGAGGCCGTCGGTCTTCGCACGGCTCTCGGCGAGCTTGGCGTTCAGTTCGTCCTGCCAGTCCTTCTCCGTGCGGAACTGGGCGAGTAGGTCGTTCAACATTGTCCGTTCTCCGTGGTTCTTCGCGCCCGGTCCTTGCCGCACCGTGCGGCACTTGACGAGTACGCGATTGTCAGAGTATATTGTCCCTCATGGGACGTGTCAAGTCGATAAGGAGTATCGTGCAAACAACCACGGAACTTGCGAAAAAGTCGGGATTTACGCCCAGACACCTGCGGCGGATCGCCGAATCCCTGGGCCTCAAGGCCCGAAAATATGGGCGGACGTTCGCCTGGACCACGCCGCAGGCGAGGTCGATCCTGTCCGAGTTGAGGCGAAGAAAGGCGGTGCGATGATGGGCGTCGTGACGTTCACCATTGACGACGTGTGTCGGGCGGCAACGTTCGCCATGCGGCGACACGCCGTCGCCGAGTCCGAGGGCAGGCGGGCCAAGCTCAACCGCCAAGAGCGGCGGTGCGTGCTTGATGATCACTTCGTCGGCCTGATGGGCGAATGGGCGGTGTGCCGCGAGTTGGGCGTTGAGTTTGCCCCGACGATCAACACCTACAAGGGCGCGCCAGACGCCTGCGGATTCGAGGTGCGAACGCGGCGAGCGACGTACGCGACGCTCGTGCTCCACGATAACGACTCGCCGGACTACCCGTACGCGCTGGTCATGCAATCGACGCTGTTTCAATACCTTGTCTGCGGGTGGATTCCGTACGCCGAGGCGTGGGAGATCTGCGAGATGATCACCGCCGATCCCGACCGGCCGCAGATGCGCACCGTGCCGTCACACAAGCTCCGGCCACTGACAAAGGCGACCGTATGACCGTCACCCTCCGCGCCCACCAGCGGGCGGCCGCCGACGAGATGGACGCCGCGCGACGGCTCTACCTCAATCACGACTGCGGCACGGGTAAAACCATCACCATGCTGGCCCACTGCGCCCGCGTGCCGATGCCGACGCTCGTGCTCGCGCCAAAGACCGTGATGGAGACGGCGTGGGGCGGCGACGCCCATCACTTCCCGACGCTGCGGCTGGTCTTTGCGCACGGCGGCAAGCGGGCCATAATTGACGCGCTCTCCTCGCCGTTCGATATCGCGGTCACAACCTTCGAGACGTTCCGCATCCACGCGCCGCTGTTTGCGGGCAAGGTCCGGCGGCTGATCGTGGACGAGGCGTCGAAGCTCAAGAACTACAAGAGCGCGACCACCCGCGCCGTCTGCCCGTTCGCCCAATCGCTCGACCGCGTGTATTTGCTCTCGGGCACGCCCGCGCCAAACTGCCCGAGCGAGTGGTTCCCGCAGGTCTGCGCCATCGACCCGACGATCTTCGGCACAAACTACTGGCGGTTCATCTCGCGGTACTTTGTCCCGAAGAAGCGCACGCTGGGCAACGGGCGGACGATCATCGAGCGGCTCGACCAGACGCCGGCCCAGCGCGCCGACTTTGCCGCCAAGCTCGCGCCGATCGTCCGCACCGTGAAGAAGTCCGACTGCCTCGACCTGCCGCCCGCGACCGACGTGGTGGTCCGCGTGATGCTCTCGCACGAAGAGCGAGACGCCTACGACCGGCTCGCCGACGACCTGCGCATCACGCTGGCCGACGGCTCGACCGACCGCATCAAGGCCGAGGCCACGCTCACCAAGATCCGCCAGTGCGTCGGCGGCGGGTATCTTCACGAGGGCCACCCGGTCGAGATCGGATCGTCCAAGCTCGACGCCCTCGCCGAACTTCTCGAGGAAATCGGGCCGCGCGAGCCGGTCGTGATCTGGGCCGAGTACCGCGCAGAGATCGACCGTATCCGCCACGCGATCGGCGACGGGGCCGAGGTGCTCGACGGCCGCACGTCGCACGACGCGGCGTCGATCGTGCGGCGGTTCCAGGCGGGCGAGATACCACGCCTGATCTGCCACCCGCAGGCCGCCGGGCACGGGATCACGCTCACGCGGGCGTGCTACGCGATTTATTTCGGGCTCTCTTTCAGCCGTGAGCTTTTCGAGCAATCAAGGGCCAGACTCGACAGGTCGGGGCAAACAAGACCCGTCACCAACTACATCTTGTGTGCGGAGAGGACCATCGACCACGCCGTCTGGAAGACCATCCAGGCCAAGGGCGATGTGTCGCGGGCGGTGTTCGAGGCGATCGCCGATACAGCTAATCCCGGCTGACGAATGGAGATCAAATGGAACGCATCGGGCAGCGCGAGCCGCGCGCGGCGGAGTTCTTCGACGCCCTGTTTGAAGAGTCCGATATTGTCGAGGTGCGGCGGCTGCCGTCGCGCCGACAGGACTGGGTGACGGCCGCCGACCTGCACTTCGTCTCGGCGTCGGACACCGAGAACGTGTACTTTGGGGCCAACCCGAGAGCCCGCAAGGGGGGCGGGAGCGCGTCGGACGTGGCGCTGGCCCGCTGCGTGTTCGTGGACTTCGATCACGTCGCCGACCCGGCCCAGGCCGAGGAACTGATCCGCAACGCCGACTTGCCCGCGCCAACGTGCGTGGTCACAAGCGGGCGCGGTGTCCACGCTTATTGGAGGCTGACCGAGCCGCTGACGGACATGGCCGTGTGGTCGTCGGTCCAGCGCGGGCTTATCGCTGCGCTCGGAACCGACAAGGCCATCCACGACCCGCCGCGCATCATGCGGGCGCCGGGCTCGCTCAACACCAAGAACGGATCGACGGCGAAAGTCGTCACGATCCGCGACGCGTGGTACTCACTGGACGAGTTCCCGAGGTCGGACGCCCGGCCGATCAGCACGCAGACCGCCGCCGGCGGCTTTCCGCCCACCAAGTCGCCCGACCGCCTGAGCCGCCGGACGCTGCTATTCCTGCACGCCGGAGCGCCCGAGGGGAACCGCAACGCCGAACTCTTCGCCGCCGCGTGCGACATGGCGGGCAACGGCTACCTGCTCTCGGAGATCGAAGGCCAACTGATCCCCGCCGCGCAGCGGTGCGGGCTGGACGCGGACGAGGCGGCTACCACGATCAAGTCGGCGGTGGGAAAGGCCCGCACGCCCGCCAAGCCGGAGACTATCACGCCGGAGATGCTGTACGGGGAGACGCCGGTCGTTGCACCGCAACGCGAAACGCAACGCGAAACGCAACGCACCGCAACGCCCGCCTCCGAGAAGAAGCCCGATAACTGCCCGCCGCTCTCCAACGTCTTCGAGTCGTTCGAGGAGGTCGCCACCAAGAAGAAGGACGGCACGTCGTCGGCCAAGGTCGAGCGCCGCCTGATCTATAAGTCCGCGCCGCTGCTCGCCGCCGAACTCATGGCCGTAACCAACCGCTGGCCGAAGCTCGTCGGTGATCGGCCGTTCATCATGGTCGGCGACGGGCTGGACCAGAAGCCCCATCTGTTTAAGGGCGCGCCGGACCTGTTCGGATGGCTCCACTCCCGCGCCGGGCTGTTCTGGACCGAGAAGGCGTGCTACGACCGCGAGACGCGCGGCGAGCGCTCGGCGCTGGGCAAGGCCGAGTTCTACGAGTTCGTCCGCATGAGCGCCGACGTGGAGCGCTACGCGTCGGTCAGCGTCTACCCGCACCATCCGCCGCTCAAGGGCCTTTACTACCCGCCGATCGACCTGCCAGAGCCGACGGGCGAGGCGCTAGAAGAGTTCGTCGCCAAGCTCAACCCTGAGACGGACGACGACCGGCGACTGCTGACGGCGCTGATTCTGACGCCGGGCGCGGGGCTTGCGCCGGGCACAAGGCCGTTGTTTGTGATCACGAGCGAAAGTGGACAAGGTTCGGGCAAGACGAGCACCGCCCGCGCCATCTCGGATATTTGGGGCGGGTCGTGCGACCTGGACTTTACCGAGGATTGGGCGACGCTGGCCAAGCGGATCATGTCGTCGGACGACGCGTTCGCCCGCGTCATGCTCTTCGACAACGTGAAAGGGTCGGTCTTCGGCACAGGCACGCTGGAGGCCGCGATCACGGCCAAGACCATCACGGGCTGGAAGTCGTACGTGGGCCAAGTCAGCCGCCCGAACGACGCCACCTTCGTCGTGACGTTCAACGATCCGGCGCTCACCCGCGACCTGACCGAGCGGGCGGTGGTCATCAAGATCGGCAAGCAACGTCACCAGTTCGACTTTGTGACCTGGGCGATGGAGTTTGTGGCCAAGCACCGCGCCCAACTGCTCGCCGACGCCCTCGGGATGCTCCGGGCCGACCCGCTCTGGGCGGTGGGCGAGGAGGCCGACCGCTTCCAGGCATGGCAGCACGCCGTGCTTACCAGGGTGCCCGGAGGGGAGCGCCTTGGCTCGCTGATCGTCGGGCGGCGGTCGGACGTGGACGCGGACTACGACTCGGCTGCGTGCCTCTACATGGCCCTGGCGGACCATTGCAAGGCCAACAGGACGGACGAGATCACCGGCGTTGAGTTGCGCAGCGTGATGATGGCGGCCGGTCTGTGGACGGACGACGCCCGGCACTCGCTCGCACAGAACAAGGCTAACGCCTGCAAGCTCGCCAAGCGTATGTTATCCGGACGTAGAGTGCTGGAAAGCGCAAGAACTGCCGACTCAAACGAGGTCAAGTACCGCACGGTATGGGAGAACGACATCCGAACACGCACGGCGGTCTACCGCGTCTCGCTGGCCAGTACTGGCCAGCAGCGGACGGACGCGCAAGAATTGCCCGACGACCAGGTACCTATTTAGGTGGTATTGAGCCTGACGCGCACAAGTCTTGTGCGCGCCACAAAACAAGGTCTAAGTCTTTGCTGGCACGCAAGTAGCGTGCCTTTTTTGTTTGTGCGCGCACAAGATGCACAAGCTCTTCCATATACCCCTACCCCTACGACACTTCTACCATCTCTTCCCTCCCCCTCTATACTCTCTCTTGTGATCTTGTGCGCAGAGAGAGAGAGAAGAGGTAAGTAGTAGAAGAGTCAATGGTTTACGCGCGCACAAGCTCCGCGCACAAGAGCGCACAAGATCGGATGACTTGTGCGCGCAAGAAAAACCCGCCTTGCGGCGGGCTGTTGAGGTCGAGAAACCCGCGTCCGTGCGGGATGGAGAGAATCTAGACCTTCTCGGACTCGGGCCAATGCTTCATGCACACCCACGGCACCGTGCCGTCGTGCTGGTTGACAGGGCCTTGGCGGGCGTTCCCGCGGTCCCCGATGCACCGGCACACGTCGCAGACCACAAGGCGGTCCACGGCGTCCAGGGCCTCTTCCTCGTTGATCTCGAACCGGCGAAGGTCGCCCAGGTCCATCGTGGTCAGACGCATCTCGCGGGCCTGCCGGCTCTGGTTGACGGCGCTGAACGCCGCGCGGATGTTGTCGATGACTGGGTCGATGGTGCTCATGCTTGGCCTCCTTCCGCCCGCGCGATGGCGGAAATAAGGTCGGCAATCTGGCTGTCGCGGGAACGGCGGCACGTTCCCGTGTCGCGGGCCTCCTTCAAGTCGCGGAGCATCCGCTCGCATTCTTCGATCAGCGCGAGTACGGGCTTGCGCCCAGCCCGATAGCAGTCGTTCGCTTCGCACGCACGCATCCGCACCGCGTCTTCGCTGGTGCTGGCCATGTCAAGCGCTGGTCCACGCACATGCCACATCGGGAGTGGACCCATTCCACTCGGCGGCGTGATGACGTACGGACCGTAGTTCATGGGCTTCGGCGTGTTCTTCTTCTTCACAGTCCACCTCCCGCCCCGGCGCTCGCCCCGGACTCGTCGGTGAATGGCCCGGTGAACTCGTCGAATCGCTCCGGCTCCTCGCGCTCCGGCCACACCTCGCGGGCCAACCGCTTCGACTCCGCCACCACGCCCGGCGTTTCGCCCAGGTCGCGGAGCAACCTGTCGGTGCCCTTGTCGTGTAGGTCGGCGTCGCTGCTCTTCAGCGAGTCCAAGATCCGATGGGCTTGCGCCATGATGTCTCTGAGGCTGCTCATTCGCTTGTCTCCCGTGGTTCCCACTCACCACCCAAAGCCAATCCGACGGGCCCGCTCTCGCAGGCCCGTCGGGAGCCGCCCCACGGCCGGAGCACATGGGGCGGCGGGAGAGATCAATTAGTCTGGCTGGTCACATACGGGAGTTCCGCGCGTCACCGTGATGTCCTCGCAGTATTCGATAAGGTGGCTGATGGTCATCGCGGCCCGGTAGTCGTTGTCCGCGTCTCGACGGGCGCGGGCGTCATGCTCTGGCGTCTTTGCAAACTCCGCGTTCTTGGCTTTGGCGTAGCACGTCAGCGCTGCCAGCAGAATCCTCTGATCGTCCGGTGTAAGGCATGCAGTTTTCATTGTTGTCTCCATTGTCCCCCAACCTGTCCGCCGGTTGGCCGCGTTTCCCGTCCCCCACACCATGAGCATATACCGATATCGGTAGAAGGCAAGCGACAATTGACAGAAAAGCGAGAAAAAACTTCAGCCGGTACAATCCCAGCCATGAGCATCAAAAAACCGCCCGAACCCGTCAATAGCCCCTCGTTATTGGACAATGCGCCCGCCCCGATGGGCTGGGTGGCGGCCAAAGCCTACCTCCAGTCGCTCTCGCCCGACCGCGCCGCGACCGTCTGGCAGGCCCTGACCGTCGAACTCATGGAAGACCTCGAATGGCACGAGGGCAAGCCGTCGCCCGACGGCGACTACTCCATCAAGGCCCTCTGCCTCTACCTCCGCACCGTCCACGTCAAGCTCCTCCAGGCGCCGACGCCCACCCGGCCGGAGTCGCTGAAAGACATCAACACCTTCAAGCACCGCACCAAGCCCGACGCGGTGCCCAGAAAGCCCAAGGCCGGTAAACGCCGATAGATGCAGCATGGCCAGAAATGCAACAGCGGCATCAGCGGCGACGGGCTCATACACCTACGCGTTCAAGTCCAACCAGGCGGGCGGGACCGACGGCGGCCCGATGCGCGGCGTCTACATCCGCTGCGAGTCCACATCGGGCTCCAGCCTGCTCGTCAAGGTCGAGCCCGTGGACGAAGACCAGGCCGTGACGCTCGTCGCCGGCGACGAACGATCGGTGAGCGTCGGCGATACACGCGCCATCACGTCGATCCAGGTGCAGGGCGCGACGGGAACAGCGACCTATTCGTTCTGGCCGATGGGATAAAATGGGGGGATTGGGGGGCCATTTTGTCTATCGCAACCGATCCATCCGAGCGCAACATGACATCCGCCCTCCGCCTGTTGGAGCGGGCGGTTCGCAACCATTGGCAGATCCCCGACGACTTGGCGAAGGAGCTTCCCGCCTTCGCCGCCGAGATGATGCGACGGGCGACGGACGAACGCTCTCGCATTCGTGCCGCCGAGTTGATCGTGTCCATGAACAAGGCCAATGTGGACCTCGCCGTAGCGGTTGACAAGGTCAACCGCCTCGACGACGGCGCGCCGACCGAGAACCAGGTCGTGAAGGTCGAGTTCGTGAACCGGATCACGAATGCCCACGATTGAACTTCCCCAACTCCACCGAGGCCAGGCCCGCGTCTACAACCACGCCTCGCGTTTCACGGTGATCCAGTGCGGGCGTCGTTGGGGCAAAACGGTATTTGGTGAGGTCATCATTTCGATACCCGCGATCGAAGGCGAGCCAGTCTCGTGGTTCGCGCCGACCTACAAGTACCTCCAAGACGTGTGGCGCGAGATGACCGCCGCGCTTCGGCCCATCATCAAGAAGGCCGATTCCCAAGAGAAGCGGATCGAACTCACGACGGGCGGCGTCATCGACTTCTGGACGATGGACACGTCGGACCCTGGCCGTGGCCGCAAGTACAAGCGCGTGGTCATCGACGAGTGCGGCATCGTCAAGGGCCTGCTCGATACGTGGCAGGCCGCTATTCGCCCGACGCTCACCGACCTCAAGGGCGACGCGTTCTTCCTGGGTACGCCCAAAGGCCGCCGCGAGTTCCACCAACTCTTCCAGCGTGGAGAGCAGGGCCAGGCCGACTGGTCGTGCCATCGCGGTAAGACCGTAGACAACCCGCTGATCGACCCGTCCGAGGTCGAGTCGGCCCGCCGCGACCTGCCCGAGCACGTCTTCCGGCAGGAATACGAGGGCATCCCGGCCGACGACGCTGGCAACCCGTTCGGCGCGTCCGCTATCGCCGCTTGCGTGCGTACGCCAGACCCCGCGCCCGTCGTCGTGTGGGGCGTGGACCTTGCGAAGTCGGAGGACTGGACCGTGGCCGTCGGGCTCTCGTCCGCCGGCGGAGTCGTGGCCTTCCACCGCTGGCAGGCACCTTGGTCCACCACCATCGCCCGCCTCGCGCAGATCGTCGGGCACACTCCCGCGCTGGTTGACTCGACGGGCGTCGGTGATCCGATCGTCGAGCAACTCCAGGCCGTTTGCCCGTCCATCGAGGGATTCCACTTCTCGTCCGCTTCCAAGCAGCGCATCATGGAGGGGCTGGCGGTCGCCATCCAACGCTCGGCGGTCGCGTTCAACGAGCCCGTGCTCCAGTCCGAACTGGAGTCGTTCGGGTACGAGTACACAAAGACCGGCGTTCGATACTCCGCGCCGCCCGGACTCCATGACGATTGCGTGTGCGCCTTGGCGCTGGCCGTCTCCCACCTACCCAACACCGGCGAGCTTCGCCTGTCAGTTGTGAGTGGCGGCCTTATTGCCGATAAAGAGCCGGTAGACGTGATCGACTTCGACGGTATGGCGCGAATGGCACAGGAGCGTTTCGCACGCGGAACATGACGCCATGAACATCATCAGACGCCTCGCGCTCGCGTACAAGGCGCTCGTGTCACCGAGCAAGATCGCCGACGGTACCGTGCGCGCGTGGGAACTGGGCGACACCTTCGGGCGTAGGTATCAGCGCGAGGCGTTCTCATTCGTCCAGCGGTATTCCGGCTACGTCAAGGTCGCCGCCTCGCGCAACGCGTCGGCCGTCGCATCGACCGACATGAAGGTCTACCGCCGCGTGAAGGGCAAGGCGTCGTCGTTCGCGGCCAGGCGGCTGACGCACAAGCAGGTCGAGCGGATCGATGCGTTTGGCGACACCCGCGCCAAGTCCGTCGTGCGTACGTCGTCGGACATTGAAGAGATCATCGACCCGCTGCACCCGCTGGTGTCGATCTTCCGTACCGCCAACTCGCAGATGACCGGATACGAGCTGCTCGAATACACCGAGCTTCTTCAGGCGCTCGCCGGTTCGTTCTATTGGATCACGACCAACGGAACCGACGGATACCCGACAGAGATCTGGCCGGGCTTCCCTCAGTACATGCGGCCGGTGGCCAGCAAAGAGACGTACGTCGATCACTACATCTACGGTCGCGGGGTCGAGTGCGAGTTCAAGATCGACCGCGAGCAGGTCATCACGTTCAAGCGACCGAACCCCACCGGCAACCCGTACTATGGGCTCGCGGACCTCGCCGCCGTTACGATTGAGGCCGACCTATCCACCGCGTTCGCACGGTTCGCCCTGTCGATGCTGGACCGTGGGGCGCAGCCCGGCCTGATCATGATGGGCCCGGCGACCGACGAGCAGCGCAAGGGCATCGAGGCAGAACTCCGCCGCAAGGCCGAGGGTCAGGAGAACGCTGGTCGGTCACTGGTGCTGGCCTTGCCCGCCGCGACCGCCGACAAGTGGAAGATCGAGCGGTGGGAGTCGGCGCAGAAGGAGGCCGGCTACCTCGCCGGCCAGAGCGAGGACACAGTGCTGCGGCGCATCGCGTCGGCGTTTGACATCCCTGTCGGCCTCATCACGCTCGAAGAACAGTCGGTGGCTAACGGCCGCGTAGCCGCGCCGCACTGGCAACTCATGAGCATCATGCCGCGTTGTCGCCGCATTCAGGAACGGCTGAACGAGGAGTTCGTGCCAAAGTTCTACGAGGCGCTCCGCGACGACTCACTCTTCGTGGCGTTTGACAATCCGGTCGTCGAGGACACCGAGGCCGCGTCTCGCATTGCGAACGCCAACTACACGGGCGGGCTCATCACGCTCAACGAGGCGCGAGCGGAGATCAGCAAGCCGCCCGTTGACGAGGGAGACGACTTCAAGCCCGAACCGTCGTTCGGCGCGCCAGTAAATCCCGACAGTGAAGACCAGACCGACACAACGCCAGCGCTCACCGAGGAGAAGGTCGTCACCATCACCAAGCTGGTGTCGTCCGACCTCCCGCCGTGCGAGTGCGAGCACGAGTGTACCGACTACGGCACCAAGTCCGTCGGAGGGTATCCCACCAAGACGGACATCGGGCGCATCGTCGACGGCGTGCGGGCGTGGATCAACAGCGTGTTGCCGTCGATCGTCGTCGCTAGCGACGGCTCGTTCACGGTCAACCTCTCGACGCCCGCGTCCAAGCAGGCGTTCGAGGCGGCCGTCGGAGACGTTCTCGACGGCATCTTCAGCACGACGTACAACGCCCAGGTGCGCGAGGTCAACCGGCGCGGGGCTAACCTCGAACCGCTGGGCATCGACAACCCGCGCACGGCGGACTACTTCAACACGCAGCGATCGACGACGTTCTCGGGCGTGTCGCAGACGGCTACGGATTCGATCATGCAATCGCTGCGCGAGGGCGTCGCCAACGGCGAGACGCCCGGCGAGCTACAGAAGCGCGTGAAGGAAGCGGCGCAGGGAATCAGCGAATACCAGGCCGAGATGATCGCCCGAACCGAGGCGGCCAACGCGCACGAGTTCGCCAAGGACGCGGCGTGGAAGGACTCGGCGATCGTCGAGAAGAAGGAATGGCTGCTGGCCAACGGCTCGTGCCCGGTGTGCAACGCGATAAAGAAGCACGCGTCGGCGGTGCCCGTCGGTCAGCCGTTCGTGACGGCGGGCACGGTGCTAGCCGTGGGTGGCAAGCCGTTCATCGTGAAGCGAGACGTGCAGTACCCGCCGCAGAGTCACCCGAACTGCCGATGCGCGACGGGTGCGGTATTCAAAGACTTCAAGCGATAGGGGACGGGGAGACAAGCCAATGACCTACACGCTGGACATCGCCCATCACCACAAGCTCTCGGACGCCGAGAGCGTCGGCACCAAGCGCGCCGTGATCGACAACATGGAAACGTCCGTCGCGCAGCGGATGGTGTCGGGGATCGTCTGTACCGACGCGATGGACATGGAGGGTGAAATCGTCATGCCGTCGGGGCTTGACACGTCGTACTTCCCCGACCGCGTGAAGGCGGTCTATCTGAACCACAACTACGACGCGCTGCCAGTCGCCAAGTGCCGCAAGATGGTGCTCAACGACCGAGGGCAGATGTTCTGCCAGACGGTCATCGCGCGTGGCGGGCTGGGCGACGACCTGCTATCGCTCATGGAAGACGGCGTGGTGAACGGTCTGTCGATCGGGTTCATCACCCAGTCGGCGTCGCCTCCGAAGCCAGACGAGGATCGGTATAGGGGCGCGAAGTCCGTCGTGCGTTCGGCGAAGCTGCTGGAATACTCCATCGTGTCGATGCCGTGCAACCCGGACGCCCTGATCGAGCGGGTGTCCAAGGGCATGATCCGCCGCTCGTCGGCTGTCGCTTTCGGGCTTGACGACTCGCCCGTGCGGAAGTTCTACCCGGTGTCCGGCCCGTCGGTCGTCGAGCGCCGTATCATCGTCGTGGAGGAGTGAGAGATCATGCCCGACACCACCCGCAAGGCCCGCAAGGTCTTCGCCGCACGGCAGGCGTTCGCCAAGCGCCAGGCGTGGCGGTCGCTCTTCGGATCGGGCCCGGTCTTCGTCCGGCTCAAGTCGTGGAACGACACCACGATGGCCTGCGGCACGGCGGTCGAGGTCGAGATTGGTGAATCAGGCGAGCTTGTCCTGAGGATGGACCGCCCGTCGTCGTCGGTCATTGACCCGGCGTCCGTTTGCCGATAATCTGCCAGCAACCATTCACACCCGCCGCGACCGCAGGAAGCGATTGCCGAGAGGCCCGGCGAGTGTTTGTAGTCGGAGCGACACCTGTCGCCCTGATCCGCAGCGCCCGGCCGGTGTAAGACCCGGATAGAGGCCCATGCGGATACGGCGCTCGGTCCCATTCGGCGGTGTTTTTCTACACCTCCAAACAAGGGACCGAGCCAATGAATATCAAGTTCAAGACGCTGCTGGCCGTCGCCAAGGGCGAGGGTTACAGCGGCAAGGAAGACGCCGAGGCGATCAAGTCGTTTCTGATCGAGCGCGGCGTGGTCAAGATCACCATCAACGGCCAGACGGCCGACGTCAAGGCGCTGATCGTCACCCAGCCCGACGAGCGCACTGTCGTCGTCACCGAGGACGCCTCGGCGGGCACGGCGTCGACGGCCAGCATGGACCCGAAGCAGGACGACGATGAAGACTGCAAGAGCGCCGCCGACATCGACGTGAAGATCAAGGCGGCCGTGGCCGAGGCCACCAAGGGCTTTAAGCCCAATGGCGACGGCTTCACGCTCCGCGATGACCAGACCTTCAAGGTCCGGTCGGTCGCCGAGGCGTGCTACGAGAGCGAGATCAAGAACGGCCGCGCGGCGTTCAAGTCGTTCGAGGCGCTCCAGGCGTTCAACGACTTTATGCTCTCCAACCTCGCCAACAACCCGCAGGCGGCCAACGCCAAGGGCGTCCAGGCTGCCAAGAAGCGCCTCGACAAGGGCGGCCAGTGGAACAAGAAGGGATACGCCACCACGCCGGACTCGGCGGGCGGTGCCCTGCTCCTCGAGCAGTTCTACCCCGACATCATCAACAACGTGCTTCAGTACGGCGTCGCCCGCAAGCTGGCGCGCGTGCTGCCGATGACCACCGACCGGCTGATCCGGCCCGTGAAGACCGGCATTCACACCGGCACCTACCCGGACGAGAACACCGCCGGCACGGCCTCTACCGGCGTTTCCTACTCGAAGGTCCAGCTCAACGCAAAGACGTTCATGGTGCTCATGCAGATGAGCCGCCAGGTGATCGACGACGCCAACGGCTCGGGCATCGGGCTGATGGACGACACGATGAGGGAGTTTGCCCGCACGGTCGCGTACCAGGAAGACGCGAACATGATCCTGGGCGACGGCTCGGCGACCTACGGCAACATCACCGGCATCAACCCGGCGTTCGCGGCCCTGACCATCGGATCGGCCGCCGGTGCGACGGTCGGCGGTGGTTCGTTCTCGGCCCACACCCTCGCCAATGTGCAGTCGGCAGGTGCCAAGCTCCCCGACTACGCACGACCGAACGCGGTCTGGCTCTGCTCGCCCGAGGCACAGGACGGGATCTTCTGGCGTCTGGCGCTGGCCTCCGGCGGCGTCCGCACCGACGAGTTCACCGGCTTTGGTGACGTGCAGTACTTCCGTGGCCGGCCGGTCGTCACGACCAACGTGATGAACTCGACCGACGCGGCGGCTGCGAACACCATCGACGTTCTCTACGGCGACTTCTCCCGTGGCGTGGACTTCGGCGACCGTATGTCGCTGGAGATCGACGTGAGCGACCAGGCGTACTGGACATCCTACGGCATCGGCGTGCGCGGCGTCGTTCGTCACGACATCGTTGTTCACGACATCGGCGACACTTCCCGTCGCGGCCCCATCGTCTGCCTGTACCAGAGCTAACCGCTCAATAGGAGATCACCATGAGCGTTGCAAACACCGACCTTCGTTACGCCAAGCCCATCACCATCGACAAGCGGTCCGCCGCCGGAGTGTCCGGCGTTGTGGACTGCGGCATCGACGGGATCAACGCAAGCCGCGCGTTCGTCATCCTCGACAAGCAGGCGTTTAGCGGCAAGGCCGGAAAGTCGATCATCCGCATTCGCCACGCGGCGGCCTCGGGCGTGACCTACGCCTCTGCTACCGCGTTCTCGACTGCGCTGATCGCCTCCACGGCCACGACCTCGCTCGCCCGAGCGCTGGCGTTCAACATTGATCGTGGCGGCGGCACCGGCCGCTTCCTCCGCATCGTGCTGTCGAACGTCACTGCGTCTGGCTTCGCGGGCGTGAACGTCATCCTGTCCGAGAACTCCAAGGTGCCGCCCACCACTACCGGCTTCACCTCCATCACGCACTTCCCGCCCAACCCGTGAGCCTAGCCGCTCTCGTTCGCACTCTCCTTCGCCACGAGGCCGCGCTCAAAGGCGCGGTCCTCGTGTTTCAATCCGAGTTGGATTCGTTGACAACCAGCGTCCTTGTGCATTCGTCGCTCCCGCAATGGCGTCCGATCGAGTTCGACTACTCGACGCTCGAAAAGATCGACGACCAGCACACGGACGACCAGTCCGGGAAAAGATCGCTGCCAGAGATACAGGCGTCGCTCATGTCCGGCACGATGTGCGTAGATCCGAAATGGGAAATCTACAACCAACACTGCGAGAAGGAGCGGGCGCACGGACTGGCGGACGTGTGCTACGCCCTGCGACACATCCCGGAGAACGGTATCGCGCGGGCCGACGTGTTCTACACCTCGCCGACGAACGCCAGCCTTCTCTACGCGGCCGGTGCCGCACGTCCGGCTACTACGTCCGAGCACGAGGCGTTCTGCGCCGAGGAAAAGGCCCCGCGCGGACGCGACCGCTCAACGCGTTGTCCGTCGTCTTTGCGCCCGACCTTGGCGCGATTGTCCTTTGCATTGAGGTGCTCCCGTGGCAATGGTGATCGCGTCGGCGTCTAACGTCAAGGAATGGCTCGGGATCTCCGGGTCGACCTATGACACGGCCATCGACAACTTCGGCACGCGGGCCGAGGCCCGTATCGCCAAGATGTGCAACCGGCCGGACGGATTTGCCACCGGCACAAAGACCGAGTATTTCGACGGAGAGAACTCCGACCGCGTGGTATTGACCAACACGCCGGTTACGGCGATCACGTCCGTGCAACTGCTCTCTCAGGGCTCGGTCGTTGAAACGATCCAATCGACCGAATACACCTACGACACGAATAGCGGCGTGCTGGCCCTCGAGTCGTCGTACGTCGCCCGCTACTTCGGCGGCGCGTACCTGTACGGCAACGACCGAGGCACGACGGACGGCGGGCGTCGGATGGCCCCGAACCTGTCGAGCGGCTACCGCAACGTGAAGGTGATCTACACGGGCGGATATTCGACCTACCCGGAGGACCTGAAGCAGGCGGTGATCGAGTACACGGCCTTCATGTTCAAGGCGCGGTCGCTGAACCCGGCGCTGCAATCGCACACGCTCGGCCAGCACACTTGGACGATGAGCCCAGAAGGGCTGAAGTCGTTTGAGGACTATCTCGCCGAGACGTACCTCCGCGACTACATCCGAAAGGCGGTGTCTTTGTGAACGACCGCCTGTACGCGTTCCTCGCGTTGTTCTCCGTAGCGTGGCTCGTGTCGGGCGACGTGCGTCTGGCGTTCTGCCCGGTCGTATTGGCGGCGTGCGTGTGGGAGGTCTTCGCCCGCGTGCGTGTAGGACTCCGCAACATGGCCGAGCTTGATCGGCTGACCAAGGAAGTTCAGGAGCCGGTCGAATGACCTACCTGCTCGACATGCTGAACCTGACCTGCACGATCGAGCGTGCGGCGTTCACGCAGGAGTCTACATACGGGTCGGTTGCACGCGCGTACGCGAGCAATCAGACCAGTGTGATCTGTGCGATTCAGGCGGCCAGCGACAACGAGGCGATGGAGTACCAGCGGCGAGTGGGATCGGTGGTGTACCGGGCGTACTTTCTTCCGGGCGTGGACGTTCGGATCGACGACCGGCTGACGACGTTCTCGGGCAACACGGTGAACATCTCGGGCCGGACAATGCGCGTGATCTCTCCGGCCAACGACGTGGGCGGGTGGGGCGACTACACAACGTGCCTGTGCGTCTTTGACACGGGAGACGGCCAGTCATGAGCGTTGCAAGCGTGACATGGAAGCCCGACGAGTTTGTCGCCGACGTGCGCGAGGCGGTGGCCGTCGGGCTGACGGCCGGAGCCGAGGTTATTGCCGACGAGATGCGTCGGAACATGGGCAGCGAGGGCGGAAGGCCACTCGGTCGCACGGACGTTGTGGCGTTTACTACAAGGTCAGGAAACGGTATTGTGTTCAAGGTCAAGAAGCGGTTTACGCTTTACGCGGCTGCGCCTGAGGGCGCGTTTCCAGGCATCCGCACGGGCCAGCTTCGCCGATCGATCATGCACACCAACGCGACGGCCAACAACCTGATCGCGTCGGCCGGTTCGGCGTCCGGCAAACAGGACCGATACGGGCTGTGGCTGGAGTACGGCACGAAGAAGATGGCCCCGCGCCCGTGGATTTTTCGGTCGTTCAACCGTGCCAAGGACAAGGCGTTTGAGGCGATGGCCGACGCGTCTCGGGCGGCGTTCCAGCGGATCGCCGAAACGAGGGCCGAGCAATGAGTACGCCCGCACTGTGGAAGGTGGTCTACGCGCGGTACTTGGCCGACACGACTGTCAGCGCCGGTCTGAACCAGAGCACTAGCCCGAAGGTGCTGCTCCGAGGCATGTACCTCGAACAAGCGCCCGACAACGCCGAATATCCGTACGTGGTGTTCACTGTGCAGGACGACGCGCAGGAGGACACGCTCGGCCAGACTCGGGCGGTGGTTTATCCGGTATTCAACATCTACACCAACAAGGACGGCAACCTGACCGCGCTGGCCACGATCATCGACCGGCTGGCGTATCTCTTCCACAAGTGGCTCCCGTCGTCGAGCGGGTACGCCTTTGAAACCATGCAGCGGCGGGGCGGACGGATGATCCCAACCGACGACGACAGTTGGCATTATGCCGATGAATACGTGGTCGGGATCACCACCGTCCCAGCATAACGGAGCCTATCAATGGCCAAGTTTTCAGGCATCTCGGGCAGCGTGACCACCAGCGGAACGGGAAGCTGGGTCACAGGTATTGTGACCGACAACATCCGTCGATGGGAATGCACGCTCACGAAAAATCTCGTGGACTCCACGTCCAAGGGCGACGCGGGCAACTCGTCGGACGTGTACGGCATCACGACGGGCGAGGGCACGATCGTCATGGCCGCCGATGACACGACCGTGCTGAACCTGACGGCGGGCACAGACCCGACGGTCACGCTCACGCTCAAGGGCTCGCGCAACATCAGCGGCGCGGCCAAGATCATGTCGCTCGCCCACTCCGGGCAGTCGTTCAGCGCGCCCGGCGAGTTGGCCGAGGTCACGTTCCGGTTCCGGTTCCAGGGCGCTATCACCCAGGCGTAACCAATGGCCAGCGGACGAAAGATCGGCGAGGGTCGCGTAGACCTGACGGCCAACGCCGATCCCTTGAAGCAAGGGCTTGACGAGGCCAAGAGCGCCACGCAGTCGTGGGCGAATTCCGTCACCGGCATTGCCAAGGGCGTCGCCGCCGCGATTGGAACGGCGTACGCCGCGTTCCGGGTGGGCAACGAGATCGGCCAAGTCGTCGCCAACATGCGCGACCTGCACATCCTGACGCAGGACATGCGCCGGAACATCGGCGAGCCGTCCGCCGCGTTCTTCTCCGAAACCCAGTCGGCCAAGCTCACCCAGCGAATCGAACTGCTCAAGGCCCAGTTCGGCGAGATTGGCAACGCGGCCGGTGCGGGCGCGAAGATCACGCAGCAGCAGTTCGACGCGGCCGTGAAGGCGCTTGGCGAAAAGCAACGCGCGGAGATCGACGCGACCATCGCCAAGATGGACAGCGTGAAGATTGCCAACGACGACATGATGACCGACGATCCCGAAGACATATTCAGGATCGCCGGGTTCCGCAAGTACTCCGAGGTCCTGAAAGAGGTTCAGGCCGGGATCGCTCAGATCAACAAGAACTACGAGGACCAGATCAATCTGTTGAAGGAAAAAAAGTCGCTCGAAGACGCGTCGTACGCTAACGCGCAGGCCATGCAACTTCTCTCCCGCCAGGAGGCCCAGCGCGCCGGGTTCGGGCTCGGAGATCAGGTGCTCGCCGAGTCGGTCGTGAACCGCGAGCTTGGCCGCATCTGGGCACCGCCAGCCGGAGGCCGCTACTAAATGCCCATCCGCAAGGAAACCATCAAGCGGGAGCAATCGACCGCCGGGATCGTCCGGTCGGTCAAGAAGTCCTACATCATCGAGGTGCCGGTCAACGGCGACCCGCTCGGCCCAACGTCCGGCCTCCCGCAGTACGGCGCGACGCTCTCGACGCTCTCCAACGGTTATCAGTCGTTCAACAACCCGCCGCTGCGATGCACGCGGATCGACTCGCTGAAGTTCATCACGCGCGACACGACGACGGACGTGGACTTGTACGAGTGCGACGCGACGTTTACAGACGAGTTCCTTCCGCTGCTGGAAGGCCCGCAAACGTGGACCTACAGCCGCAAGGAGGTCCGCGTGCCGTTCTTCCGGCGCTACGACCGCTTCTACCCGATCGGCGCGGCGTCGTTCACGCCGCCCGCCGGGTGCCCGCCAGCGCCCGCCGGGCTCGCGTACAAGCATGAGTGGATCAACGACCCGCTGACGATCTACGTGCCGTACCTGATCCAGACGCGGGTTGTGTGGGTCAGCCGCGCCAAGTTCGGAAGCCGCGACCGCAAGGCGCTGCGGGCGCAGATCGGAAAGCTGCACGAGTTCAAGGAGGTGGGCGACTCGGACGAAAAGGCCGAGTACGGCATCATGGAGCCGCCGCGCGTGATCGACGAGAGCCGCCAGCGGGTGCGGATCGAGTACGGCTGGGCGTTTGATCCCGGCAACGGCCCGTTCCAGCAGGACGCCAACACCTGCAAGCGGTACATCGCGCCCAACGTCGCCCGGCCGCCGTTCTACGCCTACCGCGTGATCCCGGCGGCCAACCTCCAGGACCCGCCGGAGATCGAGGTGTATTCGACGATTCCCGGCCCGGCGCAGGGCAACACCTCCAACCCGTACTTCAAGCCCGACGGCTGGAAGAACCTGCCCGGCCTGCGTGAACTGGACGAGCTGCCCGTATGATCGACGGATTTTCCAGACCGCCCGACTCCATCATCAGCGGATCCAAGCCGCGCGACGGCTTTGTCGTGCGCCGGTACATCGACAACGAGCAGGCGTCCGACGGTACGGCAGCGATGGCCGATAAAGTCACATATGACGTGCTGGTCCACTTCGACGGCGGGGATCAGATTCTTGACCGGGTAGCTCCGGGCAACAGCCGCCCGGAGGTCGAGATCTACCCGGCCAAGGTGGGCTCGCCCGTCACGATTCACTGGAGCGGCGACGAGATGTCCTTTTCGATCATCGAACAGCCGAAGTTTGAGGACTGCACGGCGACACCGCCCGAACAACGACCGGAGAACATCATCAGCCGAATCCTGCGAGCACTTGGAGCCTGACCGTTGCCCATCGAACACGAGACAACCGAGCACGTCGTCGATCTGCTGGCCACCAGCAGTTCTGTCGTGATCGACGTTCGGCGGTTCAACGCGGTTTCGGTCCACGCGGTCGAGCTTGAGGCGGCGGGCGGTTCGCCGGTGATCACCCTGCGGAGGTCGAACTCAGGCGTAGACGCGGCGGCCCTTGAGTCGCCGATCACGCTTACGTCGCCCGGCATGTCCGCCAAGGTGGACTGCTCCGGGTTTGGTTTCCTGCACGCGGTGGTAACGACGGCGGCCACGACGACGGGCCGATGGAAGCTGGTCATCTGTAGAAAGGCGGTGGTCTAAATGGCCGATCGTTACTGGCGCGGAACGAACTCGACTTGGACCGACACGGCCAACTGGTCAACGACCCCGACCGGCTCGACCGGATCGGCGGCGCCCGCGAGCACAAACGACGTGTACATCCTGTCGGGCGACGTGGACATCGACGCCTACGACGCGAGCGCCGTCGATCTGAACTCGCTGACCATCGGCGGTCAGTTTACGGGCAAGATCAAGGGCCTGAAGGTCGCGGTGTCAGGCACGACGATCATCAACTGCGTGAACGACGTGAACATTGCGCCGGGCACGAACAACATCGACGACCTGCGGGTCTACTCGACGGGCGGCGCTACGGTGCGTCTGTTCGCGGGCGCTGGCGTCGTGACGGCGTGCCAGCTTGCCAGCGGCACGCTGGTCCGCGAGAGCGGCTGCACGATCACGACCATGCACAACGCGGGCGGCACGCTGATCGACTCGGGCGGCACGGCGTACACCACGCTCAACGCCAAGGGCGGCGTCACGATCACGCAGATCGGGGCAACCACGCTCAACGCGACGGCGCGGGTGATCGCTACGGGCGCTTCGGCGTTCACAACCGCGAACATCGACCGAGGATCGACGTTCACGCACAACGCCTACGGGACGATCGGGACGATCACCGTGTTTCCGGGCGGCATCGCCACGACCGCGCCCGCCGGGACCATCACGGCGGGCGGCACGACGGTGACTGGCGCGAGCCAGCCGTTTACCGTGACTAACTCGACCGAATGGCTGGGCGGGTCGCTCTTCCGAGACGCGAACGCAAGCATTACGTACAGCAACGCCACCACACGCATCGGCAAGACGGGAGCCTAAATGCCCAAGTACTTCACGCGGTTGTCGGGCACGGGCGCGTTCGCCGCGTCCGGTTCGTGGGCGAGCGCCACCACGCTGGCGAGTGCGCTGACGATCGGATCCAACTGTGCGCCGCCGACCAGCAACGACGAGGCGTACATCCTCGTCGGCAAGTGCAACATCTCGAATAGCCTGAACACGTCCGGGTTTACCGGCGCGCTGACCATCGGGCCGGGCTTTGCGGGCACGATCGGCACGGCGGCGGGGTCGGCGCTGGACTTCCCGTCCGGCGTATTGAAAGTGCAACACTCGGGCACCGGCGCGTTCGTCAACTTCAAGGGCACGGTGTCGCGGTACGACATTCTCGGAACCGGCCCGGCGTACATCAAGACATCAACGTTCTTGTCTGGCTCCACCGTGTACGTCGGACCTGGCGCGAACGTCGAGTTCGATACCGGCGCAAAGCCGGAAAAAGTCTACAACGCGGGCGGGTTTGTGTCGTGCGGCACGTCCGGCGCTGTTGACGTGACCAACCACGACGGGACGTTCGAGTCGCAGGGCCCGATCACGGGCACGCTGGACGTTCGGGGTGGCGACGCCGTTGTATACAACACGGCAACCGTGTCCAATGTCTACGTCGGCAACGGGGCACGGTACAACCACGCCTCGGTCGGTACCATCTCATTTGTTGAGGTGTACCCGAACGGCACGGCCGTAGACCGTGGCGCACCCGGACCGTTTACTGTAACGGGCGGGAACATCTGGCCGAACGCGTCGCTCTTCCAGAATCCGCAGGTGACGATCACCTACACCAATCCGATCGGACGGCGCGGGATGCCCTGAATGAATAGAGCGCTGGCAAGGACGCTCCAAACCGGCGCACGACGGGCGATGCGCGTCGTGAACCGCGTCGCCCGAATCATGCCCGACTGCGTGTCCGCGTGCTGCGGATGCACGGTCTTCTACCGCGCCGACTCGTGCGAGGGCATCGCCTACAACCCGCCGCCGTCGGACCTGTGCCCGGCGCTCCCGTCGATCTACGTCTGCTCCGGCCTTGTTCCGGGCCCAGGCCCGACGGTCATCCGCTACAACGGGTCGTGCTACCGCATCCAGCCGGGTATCTCGGTGGCCGAGATCCCCGAGGGCGCGGTCAAGATCACCGACGCCTCTCAGTTCGCCGTCGTGGGATCGTGCTACGACCCGTCGTGCAACTCCAACCGCTTCTTTTACAAGGCCACAGCGTGCGCGGGCGAGTCGGACCTCGCGCCCGACTTCTACGTCTGCGTGGCTGGCGTGCCGTTCGATTGCGCGGTGTTCCGATTCAACGTGACGCCCGGCGATCCGGCGACGTACTGCTACCGGCTGGACCGTGGAACGCCGATCGATGAGGACGACATTCCCACGAACGCCGTGCGGGTGCCGTTTGTCGATCCCACGTACGTCTTCGGGCGGTGCTGCGAGTGCCTGACCGACTGCGATAGCGACCTGATCGTGACCGCCCCGTGCGGCGACCCACCGCCGACAACGACGTGCTGCTGCAACCGCAACGCGGCGCGGACGTTCACGTACACCGTGCGGCAGGTGGTCCGCGAGGGGCGCGACGGCTTTCCGGGCTACTTCGGTGTGACCACGACCACAACGACCGTCCGCCCGACGCTCTATTGCCAGCCCGATGGTGCGGGCACGATCACCACCACCGGGCACCAGACCGTCAACACAGTGCTGTGGGACGGTTCGTCGGTCACGACCGAGGGGGATATCGAGGTGGGCGGTGTGAGTTGCTCCGACTGCCACCCGCCGACGTTCAACGCTCCGCGTGTGCCGTGCTCGGGCACGGCGCTCGAAAACAACCAGTTCGGATTCCCGCAGCTGGTGACGTGGAACTACCGAATCGGGAACCTTTGTACGCTGACCTACGCCGAGACGTTCGAGCGGATCACCGACCCGAATAACGCCAACAACTTCACGGAGACTGAGCGTTACGAGGAATACACGCTCGAAATCGAGGATAACGGGCAGCGGTGCTCGGGCGGGTGCGACGGGTATACCGGAATCCCGCTCGGGCGGGCGCTGACCCCGCAAGCCCTGCGCGGCGTGTCGCCGTCGGCGCTCATGGCCGAACTCAGGAGGATCTCGCGTGTGTAACTGCGGCCAGACCGTCGAGGAGAAGCGATGGGCGTCGGTCGTGCTCGCGGCCGAACTGCTGCGGCTGTCGGGCCTTCCCATCCGCATCGGCGATACATACCCGCAGACGGTGTTCATGGGCGTCCGCTGGTACGGGCTCCCGGCCCCGCTGGTGTGGGCGTGGCCCATCCTACGTCGGTGGGTGTGCTGGCGGCTGGGCGTTGGGCTGGACGAGTCGCCCGGCCGGATCATCAACGCCGGATGTGGGTGCGTGGTTGTTGCCCGCGACAGGTGGGATTTGTGCCGATATACGGTGCGTCGCATCATCTTTGGAAGGCGGACAGCGTGAGACTCCTGAAGAAACTGACCGTCTGGGATTACCTGCTCGCGCTCGTGGCCGTCGCGTTCGTCGCGGTGATGCTGTGCGCGCAGGCGGGCTGTGCCGTTGGCCGCACGCTGGACGCTGACGCGCCGATGGTGGGTCTTCGGCTCGGCGACGGCGACGCGGACGCGCTCAAGCAGGGAGCATCCGCCGTTGGCGGGCTCATCGGCAGCGCGTTCGGACCAGGCGGCACCGTCATCGGTGCTGGAGTTGGAACCACAGTCGGCGGGCTCATGGCCGCCCTGCTCGGCTGGCGAAGCAAGCGAAAAGAAGACGCCGCCTTCGACGAGGGCGTGGCCCGTGGTGCTGGTGTGCCCGTCGCTGCTGCTCTGCCTGTGGCTCCGAAGCCTGTTTCAACGTGACCCAACCAAGGAGACCGCTTTGGACTTTGACGCGATCAAGGAACACATTGCCAACCTGCCGAAGACCGAGTTCGACAAGTTCACCGCGTGGAAGAACGCGGGCCAGGTCAAGCGGCGCTGGTTCGCGTTCATCGCGGGCGTGATCGCTGGCATCGGCGCGACGCTGTTGTTCGGCGGGCTACTCGGCTGCTCCGGTCAGCAGCCGCGTGCGAGCATGAACGCGGACGGCTCGGCCTGCTTTCCCGGCCCGAAGGTGGTGGAGTGATGCCCGACGCCATCACGATCAAGGAGATCGTCAGCGGCGGCGTCGGCGTCATCTCGCTCGGCGTGCTGGTGTTCTTCATGTGGCTCCAGTCCAAGGAGCGAACATCGACCATCGCCACACTTGAGCGGATCGCGGACAAGGCACAGACGGCGCTCGACCGCAACACCGACGCGATCTCCAAGCTTGAAAACGCGGTCGAGAAGCTCGAGCGTCGCATCGACGACCACGACCGGATGCTCGGAGTGAGGTCGGGCATATGACAATCACACTTCTGATCTGGGCGCGTCTGCTGCTGGTCACGGACTGGCACAAGACCGCCGTGTGCGATGGAGTTTCCAATATTCGGGCGGTTTCCGGTGCTGGAAACCTGCCGCATTTAGGAAATCTGCACGCCGGAGGGTGCGCATGACCATCGGCGCTTGCATCTCCATCGGAGCGGCATCGACCAACGAGCACCCGCGAGGTGTCCCGTTCCGGTCGTACGCCGAGATGGGCGAAGCGCTCGCCGGTCTCGTCCGCGCCAAGTGCTACACCAATGGCGTCGTGTGGATGCCCGTGGGACGTGAGCCGCCGTACAACCGCGACGGCACCGGCGGAGGTCTGTGCTTCGACGGCATCTTCTCGATCGTCGATGACGGCTGCGATTGGATGCGCGACACCGACCACTTCGCCGATTGCTTCGCCAACGTGCGCCTGTCCGGCCTGCGTGAGATGTGGCTTTATCCAGGATGCCTGTACGCGGGCCGGCCCGGATACGTCACGATGAGCGACCAGTCATGGCGACTGTTCGTCGCACGCGCCAAGGCCATGATCAAGCTGGCGCTCGAATCGCACTTCACCGGCATCGTGATCGACGCCAGCGGCGACGCGGGCGCGTTCTCGCGCGAGTACGAACTCGCCCGCATTATCCGCGACTCCGGCCTGCGTGTGGGTCACGAGGGCTGGGCGCACGACACCGCGCCGCACTGGAAGGACGAGAAGACGCACCACGGCTTCACCCTCCCGCACTGGTGGTCAAGCCGTGCGATCTACGGACGCAAGCCCGTGGGCGGGCGGTCAGTGCTGCGTCTGGATGGCAGCCGCGAGGCCCGGATCGCCATGGCGAGGGAGATTCTGGCCGAGGGCGACGGCGTGTTCGACGACATCTGGAACGGGCTCACGCCCGCAGACTTGGAGGCCGCATGAGTTACCTGCTCAACGCTTCATCGCAAGGCATCTACGGGCCGGTTGACGTGTGCTTGCCCGATCCGACCAAGGCGGGCTCGGTGTCGATCTGGTACTACCCGACCTACGACCCGACCACCGACACGACGAACCGCATGGTGCTGTCGTACAAGGTGCTGAGCGCCGGGTTCAACAACTGGTTTCGCGTGATGAAGTCCAGCGGGAAGAAGTGGTCGTGCGGGTTCCAGGTCAACGGCGTTGATTCATCCAACGCATCGACTGCGAACGTGTCGCTCACGCAGAACGCCTGGAATCACATTTGTGTCACTTGGGGACCTGGCACGGCCACCGCGCTGTATGTCAACGGCTCGGCCGTGTCGCTAGCGTCATCTTCACACCCGTCCGCGTCGTTCTCCGGCACCGGCTCAACGTCGATGGCGTGGACGCTCGGGTCGTGGTACGACTCCGGCGGCTACGGCCTGCATTGCTCGGGCAACGTTGCCGAGTTCGCCATGTTCGGCGACACGCTGACAAGCGCCCAGGCCGCGTCGCTCTACGCCGGTCGCTCGCCGTACGCGCTGGGCGCAACCGTCCGCACCTACAACCGGCTGCGTGCGTTCGAGTCGCTGGACCTCCAGACGGGCGTTCCCGGATCTGTTGGAACGGGCGGTACGTGGTCGTTCAACACCAGCGGAGGCGGTCCCGCCGAGGCGCTGACTCATCCGACCGTCGATGACCCGTGGGCGTCGGTCATCACCCGCACGGCGAGCGCCGTCAAGTCGCGGTTCCTTGACCGTCTGGTCGAGTGGTCCAAGGGCGTTGCAAACTCGAACGTGCTCGTGCTGGACCCCGCGTCTGGCTCTACCAACGTTCCCAGCCTGATCAACGGCGCGACGTACGGCGTCGCTACGTCTGTCACGTTTGGCGCTCCGCCACTACCCGGCGAGTCCCGAACGTCGGCCCGGTTCGACGGCTCGGCGTCGTTCATCGACGTGGCCACCGAAACGGCGTTCGACTTCGAGCGGACGGCCGACTTCACGATCCACGCGGCCATCAAGATCCCGCAGAACCTGTCGAACGGCACCTACGCGATCGTCTCGAAGACGCTGGCCGGAGCGAACGCCACCGGCTATCAGTTCTTCGTCAACAAGGACGGCAACGGCACGCGGCTTGTCGGGCGCGTCGGCAACACGCTCACCGACTCGGTTGAGTTGAAGACCGGCGACGCCACCGTGCCAACCGGACGATGGACGCTGGTAACCATGCGGGTGACCGGCGCGTCCACGCTCACGTCGTTCGAGTTGTTCGTGGACGGACAGATCAAGAGCACCACGGCATCGACCATCATCGGGTCGGCCGACAACTCGCTCGCCGCGACCATCCTGAACAACGCCGACCTGTTCATCGGCAAGGAAGTCACGGCGTCGTCCGGCAAGTACTTCAACGGCGACATTGCTGCCGTGGCCGTGCTGGGCGAAAAGCAGTCCTACAGCCGCATCCTTGCACTCGGCACGCTTTGCATGAACGACGTGCCAGACATCTACGTCAAGGATGCGCAGGGCAACGTCCACCGGCCTGGCGATCCTGGGTACAAGCCCAACCTGATCATCGACACCGACTCCGACGACGATCGTGGCGACGCGATGGCGATGGAGCTTGCGGCCGTGTACTCGGACGCCGGGCTGTGCTCGATCAAGGCGATTCTTGTGGGCCAGCGTAAGGGGCACACCGATGCCGGTATCGTACCCGCCGCCGTCAAGAAGCTCCGCAGGCTTGCCACCAGCATCGGCACTTGGAAGGGCGCGGACATCGGCGCGACGACCAACGCCAGCACGATCAGCGCCGGCGCTTCGTCCATTCAGACCCTATATCCGTCGCTGACAAGCGGACTGGCGTCGTCCGTGGACTCCTACCCGGCAACTCTGGCGACGTTCATCTCCGCCGTGCAGAACCTTCCGAACAAGTCGGTGATCTACTGCACGATGGGGCACGCCTCGGTTCTGTCCGACATCCTCGCCGACGGCACGGCGGCGGCGCTCTTCGCGTCCAAGGTGTCGTGCGTCATCTCCATGTTTGGCGACTTCAGCCCGTCGTCGGACGGCACGCTCTTCCATTCAGACAACTTCGACGGGGCCGGTTCGGACGGCGAGTTCAATATCTACTTGAACGATTCGGGGTCAGGTCAGCCCGCGATCTTCAACACCATGCTCGCGGCGTTGACGACGGCGGCCATTCCGATCGTCGTGATCGGGTACAACGTCGGCACGCGCAACGGTTCGACGCAGACCATCCCGCGATCATCGCGGATCATGGGCCTGCTCACCAACAGCATCGGCAAGGCCGCGGCGGATGCTCAGGGCGCTACGACCGATGGTCGCTCGCCGTGGGACCAGTTTGTTGTCTACCTCGCGTGCCACGGCCCGACCCGCATCGCCAACGGCGGCTTCGAGTGGGGCGCACGCGGCGCGATCAGTTGCAACACGGCGACAGATACGCCCTACTCTGGGTATGGAGAGGGATATAGCCGACTCACGCCGAGCCCGCGCTCCGGCTCGCATTGGTTCCTGTGGTTCGACGATGCGGCGGACACGACCGACATCTCTCCGGTCATCACCGCCCACATGGACCGTCTGATCACGTCAGCCCAAGACTCGTCCAGCACATCGACGGGCGGGTTCGTGGGCGACCTGCCAGCCCGTAAGCGCACGATGATCTTCGAGTAATCGGCACCACGGACACCCAACCGCATGACGGCCCGACACTTCATCGTGGTTTCGGACCTGCATTGCGGCTCCATCGTGGCCCTGTGCCCGCCTGATCTGGTCAGCGTGGAGGAAGGGACGCCGATCCCCCAGAACGACTGGCAGAAGTGGCTCTGGGAGCACTGGGAAGACTTCTGGCGGTGGACGGCGACCCAGACCAGCGCTGGCGATGACGTGACGCTCATGGTCAACGGGGACCTGATCGAGGGCAACCACCACCGATCGGTACAGGCGTGGCCGGAGACGGCGGATCACGTCAACGCGGCTATTGCCGTGCTGCAACCGATCGCCAAGCAGGTCACGCGCACCTACGTCGTCATCGGCACGGAGGCCCACACAAAGAACGTTGAGCACGGCATCGCCCGCGCAATCGGGGCGGAGACGCACCCGGACGGGCGGCACGCCGCGGACGTGCTGGAGGTGGAGGCGGACGATCAACTCCTGGTCTGGGCTCACCATTGCTCGACCACCAGCCGGGCGTGGCTGACCAGCGGCGAGCCCGGACGGCTCATCTCGAACGCCCGCCTTGCCGCGGTCAACGCCGGCCACAAGCCTCCGAACTTCGTCGGCGCTGCGCACCGGCACCGGATGGACTACTGGACCGACGGCGGGCGACAGCACTGCATGATCGGCCCGGCGTGGCAGTTGCTGACGCGGTACGGGTACAAGGTGGTGACGCACGAGCGCCCGCACGTCGGCGGGTACATCGTGACGGTGGACGATGGGCGGATAAGCGTGGTGGCGAAACGGTACGACGTGCCGGAACGAAAGAGGGTGATGCTGTGATGGAACTCCCCGACATCCCCGAATCGGCGTGGCGGCGGCAGGAGCCGGCCGCGATTGTCCGCGCGGCGCTGACCAAGCGCGCCCACTCCCGCGCCGAACTGGTCGCGTTGTGCGGGTCCGAATGGCTGTTCAAGGAGGCCATGAAAGATCTCGGCGACATGGTGGAGCGCGCCATCTACAACAACACCGCCTATTTCAGGATGAAGCCCGATGGCCAAGGCCCGCAAGAAACGATCAAGCCGTGAGGGCCTGGAGGCGGGCATAGCGATGGTGCGTGAACACACCTTCGTCTGCGTCATCATCGTTCGGGAGCAGGACAAGTACGGGATGCCGCTGCCGCGGTTCCACTGGGGCGATAGAGACATGATCCCGCAGAGCAAGCAACTGCTGGAGGAAGCGATCGAGATGTACCGGAAGAACCCAGACGTCTAGGGGGTGAACCATGCGAATCGCCAAGCTCAAGCACTGGAAGGACGCGGACGCCGGGTGGCTGCGCGACATGGACACCATCTGCTTCCCGGCCCCCGACCCGTCATTCAACAACGGCCCGAGCTATCACTGGTGGGTGGCGTACGACGGGGACCGGCCCGTGGCCTACGCCGGGCTGTACGTGCAGACCAAGGGGCTCGAGGCGCACTTCGAGCGGTGCGGCGTGCTGCCGTCTGCGCGGGGCCAGGGCTTGCAGCGGGCGCTCATCAAGGCCCGGCTGGTCTGGTGCCGCCGGAAGGGGATGCTGGTCGCCAAGACCTACACCAGCGGGCCGCAGCACGCGGACGGTGCCAATGCGTACTCGATCGCCAACCTGCGTGATTGCGGGTTCCAGTCCCGCGTTGTCAGCGGCGGGAAATGGGTCCGGTTCGCGCTGGCGCTCAAGGGCGCCTAGTCGGCCCTGGCAGGCGCTCGTGCGGGCTCGCGCTCTGCGGGAGCATTCGATCGCCCACTTCGCGGCATTGGTGCCTGAGCGAAAAGAGCACCTTGGCGATCTTGTGGTCGGGCAGGCCCTGATTGCGCATGTAGTTCACGCAGAAGTCCAGAAGCTGGGAAGCTCTGCGGTCGGTGTCTGCAAACTGCCGCATGCGCCGGCTCACTTCTTCACCTCCACACCCGCCGCCTTGAGCCAGCGGGCCTTGTCGGCGTAGGCGTCTTCTGCGTACTCGTACGCAGCGCCGGGAGCAACAATCAACTGCCTCAGCGTGTACGATCCAGTTTCCCAGACGCCGCGAGTACGCGACCACACTTTGCAATAGTGCATTCCTGTGATCGGCTGGCACACGTAGAAGAGACGCTGCCAACAAACAACCTCGAATCCCGGCGGGAGCGTGCGGTCGATGGGCTCTGGCGTCGCCAACTCTTCGGATTTACCGAATAGTTCACCCAGCAGCCGCCGCGCCTTGGCCAGCGCCGACATCGCCGCGCCCGTGTGCTGCATCTCGACGCAGCGGGTGGCCGTGACGAGCAGTTCGTCAAGGTCGGTCAGTTGGTCGGTGGTCATCGCTTGTCTCCATGCACCCGCTCGACGGCGAGCAGAAGGGCTTCTGTGATCGACGCTCCGCGCGACGCTACGGCGTTCTCGGAGTTATGCACGACGTAGCGATTGCCGGGCGAGTTCAGTTTCTGATCTTCCCACCAATAGCCCGGCAGCAACCGCCAGCACGCGGCCTCGATCAGCATGTGGGCGTCGTTGTCCATGACGACGTAGTAGTCAAGCCACCAGTGTTGGCCGTTGTGCTTGAGGCCAACCGGCCTCACCTCCGGCACCTTGGCCGCGACTCGCTCGAACAGTTCGGGGATGGTCATGCTCATTCCTCCTCACCACTCCGCCAGTTGAAGGGCGATTTCAATCTCGTCTGTTGTCACGCACCGATGGGTGTGGTTCTCCAGAACCACGCTTATCGTCGCCACGAACTTCCCGCGAGCGGTTCGCCAGATTAGAACCGGCTTCTTGCTGTCTGCGATTGCTTCAATCCACGTCGTCTTCCACGCGTCGGCCCACGCCTTGCATCCGACGAACCAGCCCGCTCGGTCCTTCACTTCCACCCACAGTCCGGCGTACTTCGGGTCCAGACACTCGATGTCCGGCGCGCCGTCGTTCTTCCCGCGCACCTGCGCCGTGCGCCGCCACTCGCAGCCCGTGGCCTTGGTCAGCAACTTGGCAACGGTCAGTTCGCCGCGCTTGCCCTTCTGTCGGGAGTTGATTCGCTTCACACCGCCTCCTTGCGCCGCAGCGCCTCACGGTAGAACGGACGGATCACCGGCTCCAACGCATCGACGCGCAGGTTCGGGCGTGCCGCCAGCCGGTCGGCCGTGGCCCGCAACGGCACGCACAGGCCGCACTCGCACTCGTAGCCGTGGCCTGGCTTGCGCCCGATTTTCGGCGCTACCGGCCTCGGTGCCGGACGCACGACGGGCGCGGCGTTCAGCGTGTAGGTTGGCAGCGGCGGGGCGTACTCGCCGAGCTTGTCGTAATGGTCGTGCGCCCATCGGGCGAGTTCTTCGAGCACGCCCGGAGCCTGGTAGCCCTGACGCTCCAGACCTTCCATGATGGTCGAGTGGTTCGGGCTATCCGTGACGTAGGCAATGGTCGGATACGACCAGCCCCACACGGCGCGCATGACCGCCCAGACGCGGGTGCGTTGCCTGACGGGCTCAGCGTATTTGGAGTACGAGTTTTTTCGGCACCCGGCGTTACGGTCGAACACTTTAGGGTCGATGCCAAGGACGGCGCATAGCCATATCCGGGTCGGTTCGGTTGGGGATAGCTTGGGGATCATGGTGCCTCCACGCGGTAGCCGGGCACGGGGATGAGAAGACCGGAGCGGATCATGGTCGCCACGATCGCGCCGAATACTGAGTCCGGCTTGTGCCATACGTCGTTGCCCGGAGAGGACGCGGCCAGCCCGTTGCCACACCACTTCGCGCGGGTCGGGTCGTTCTTCGCTTTGGGGTTCATGTACACCATCCCGACGACCGGCTCGGGCGGGGCGGGTGGTGGCGCGGGAGCCGGTCGTATGGAACCAAGCCTGCGTCTCATCTCTTTGCGCCACCAGTACGCACCATCGCCGGGTTGTCGTTCTGGAAACTCGCCGTTCTCACCGAGTGCCCAACTGATCACGTCCCACAGACGCTCGCGCTCTTCCATGAGAGCCTTGATCATGTCGGGGTCGTTGTTGGGTTCGGTACTGCCATTCGCCTCCAGCGCCGCGACGCGGGCGGTGAGTTCGGAGATGACGCGCTCGGCTGATTCGAGCCCAGCGGCGTACCCGGCGCGGTAGCCGGGTGAGTCGTACTTCGTCTCTGCCTTCGCCTGGTTCTCGGGCTGGAGGTCGAACCACGCCCAGAACGCGGCGATTGCGTCTGATTCTGTCGAGCGATACCTGACTTGGTGCTTCGTCCAATATTCAACTTCGCAGCTGAAATGATCTCCTTGGCATGGGTGCAAAAGCACTTCTGGCCACGGTCGGTCTTCTGTTGGCAACCGATAAGCGTGCCATCCGTTCTCGAACTCGCGGATCTCTACGCCTTGCGGCAGCGGGCGGTTGGGGGTGGTCATGGGGTTGGTTCCTTGTAGTTGTCGAGATCGTTGAGGAGGTCTGCAACAGCCGCCGACGCCTGCGCCGTGGTGACGCAGTGGTCAGGGCTAGTCAGGCGGGCGTGAATACCTCTGATCTCGGCCAGTCGTTCGGGTGTCATCGTGTTCCTTTCTTGCCGCGTGCAGCGTCGTGCATGATTGCGTTGAGAACACCCAATAACGCGCCAAGCGCCATTAGTAGTGGTAACGGGGTGTCGTGATCACCAAGCCAGTATCCGACGCCAAACCACGCACACACGTAGAGGTTGAATGCCGTCCTGTTCTTCATCGTGTTCCCTCCAGCACTCTCCGGGCCTTGGCGACGGCGGCGTCAAGCGCGGGGCGGACCAGCATCTCG
>ERZ869929.244-NODE-244-length-36791-cov-7.191257_pt1 | contig 36791 bp, 51 predicted proteins | sample MGYA00579312_ERZ869929 | MGnify/ENA primary metagenome ERZ869929 (study PRJEB32216, sample SAMN09231818) | wastewater metagenome | place: USA: Maryland | collected 2016-08-09 | study: EMG produced TPA metagenomics assembly of the PRJNA472060 data set (Reclaimed... | reverse complement strand
ATTTTATACTCGATTATGCTCGGAGAAACTGAATCGATGTCTGCGTGATGCTTGATGACGATGTGGAATATATCGGATATTTTGAAGAACAGGAACTTTATAAAATCACGGAGGGGGAACTTGTAGACAAAATTTTTGAATGGTCGCACATGGCGGAAGATTTTGGGACTGTTCTTTTTTGACTCAATTTACAGAGCGATCCAAAATTTTATCGGGAGTACTCACCTTTCTCTCTCTTGTCGCCTGTACTGTGACCTTTCATGTGTATACTGACGAAAGGGAATTTTTTGAGATTTGATGAACGGCTCGGACTCAACGAGGATTATGATTTTTCTTTGCAGGTGCTTCAAAAGCATCACAAGATTTTTCGGAATAATAAATTTCATTACCGATGCGGACACCTTACCGACAAGGGGGGATGTGGTGCATATCGTGTTCTCGATGAAGAGAAGAGACAAGCGGAGGTGATGATCCGAAAATGGGGGAGCAAAGTTGTATCATACGATTTTGAAAAGTCAACGAATCCGAGAATAAATTGCCCACTAAAAGGGATATAAAAATTTGCGTTTCTTTAGAAAAACAATACTATATTCCTGTTATCTTATATTTATATTTTTATGGCATCGTACCAAGAGGCAGTGGACATACGAAAATCAGTTTTCAGAGGCATCAACCAGTACTCGCCAAAAGAGTCATGGAAAAAAGCTATTGATTACTGCGATCAAAAAATGGGAGAGATACGAGCAGTCAACGGATATTGATTTCATAATTGGCGTATGTGCAAGGATATTTTGGCAAAAGAGTTCGGCGAGCTGTTCGTGTGAAAATGACAACCTACCGACGAAGAGGATGCAGAGATACAAAGACAAGTCGATGCTTCTATTTGAAACTAAAACCTATGAAAAACATTGCCGAAACACTCTATTTTTACCGTCTCGCTTACCTACTCATAATTGAATAATTTTTTAACCCCTTTTATTTTATGAAAAAGAAACAATGCAAAGTCTGCGAGGTGCTGAAAGCGTCTCTTGCGATTATATTGCTTTTGACTCTGATTACTTTTTTCTCGGTTCTTCTCGTATGAGTTCTTGATACTGTTTTTTGAGGGAAGCTTGATAAAATCACACATTGCGAAAATGTGAGCAATATAGATATTTCAAAAGAGGGCAAATACTATGTGGGGAGTTTTGAATACCGAGAACCGAGCGGAAAAGGTGGCTATGTCATTTTATGATCGTCAAAATCTGCGGATGCTGTTATGAACGCTATCCTTAAAAACTATTGCAAATAATATGATCTATATTTATTATTTTTTACTTGCGATCAATTTATTTTGAGAAGTGATGAATTACAAACAGCCAAAAGATATGGCTGATTTTCCTAAAAATGTAAAAAATGCCGATTGGATGAAAAACGAAGATAATAAAAGATTTGCTGTTTTTGTATCACTATGGCAATTATTTTATTGTACACTTATTATAATTTGATTTTTTTCTTTTCAGTGGTGGCTATTTCTATGATTTTTCTTATTCGGAGTTATAAAAAGTATGTTACCGAGAAAAGAATGGATACAAATTGCCGATGGTGTAGTGTCTTCATTATTCATTATTTTTGCGGTATTGAATGGCATACATTTTCATATTACCCCTTTCTAGTATGGCTTGATGAATGGATCAAACATATTTCATACAAAAAGCGGCGATAGCCATTTATGCACAAAATGCGTCTATGGATGTCGCATGAGTTTGGGAAAAGGCACAGAGGTTGTATGATGCAGGCGAAAAAAAGTGATTTTTTTCCGAAAAAACAAACTTCCGAAAAGACCGAGAAAATGACCCAGAACGAACGGATTACAGATACCCTCGTAATATGCATGTGCGATGAGAGATACAAGAAGATGTACCCTTTTAATTATGGTAAACCCTATTTTATTTTCTTCTGCCACCGAAGAGTGGTACACCCCGCAGAACTTTTTTGATGCCTGCACTCAAGAGGTCGGGGGTTTCGATCTCGACCCGTGTGCCACTTCTGAAAATGCGAAGTGCGAGAAATTCTATACAAAAGAGGATAATTGACTTCTGCAAGATTGGTTCGGGAGGGTATGGGTAAACCCACCATACGGCAAAGAGATCAGCGAATGGGTAAAAAAGTGCAATAGAGAGAGAGAGAGAGAGTACAGATCATATATCTATTGATACCCGCTCGCACAGATACTCGATATTTTCATGACGAGATTTACAAAAAGGATGGCGTAGAAATTCGCTTTATTCGTGGGCGTCTCAAATTCTGAGGATCGAAAAACTCTGCCCCTTTTCCGTCTATGCTCGTTATTTTCAGACCTAAAAAAGGAATTGAGTAAATTTATTGTACGAGCCAAGCCCCTTGCGAAAGGGGTTTTTCTATTATTTGCGTTCCTATAAAATGTGTGTCACTATATGATTGTCATGTTATATGACACATTATTTTCTCACTTTTCTTTTATGAGACACATTGCAATACAGGACATGGATACAGGAGGTCCAGAGATCGTGCCAGTTTTCTATGATGATTTCTGACCGATACATTACGCTCGTGATATTATAGACCTTGCAAGCATCGTTTGACAACCTCGATTGCGGTATTGAGACTTTGAATATATGGAGTTCCCTTGCCTACCGATCTTCGAACTCGTAAGAATTTAACCCTTTTATTTATGGATCATTTTATACCTATGGAAAAAAGAACAGTCTACACGATACTCAAAACAAAGTATCTCGATCATGTGGAAAAGGAGGGGATGTACCCGACAATCAAAATGTTTTTGCTTGTTTTTTGGTCCTTTATATTCGGGCTTGCTTGGTCTTACCCTGATACTATCGGGCGTATGGTGTGAACGATTGTACAGATGGGCAACTTTATCATATTCAAAACAATCATGGTGCTTTTCGTTTTTATGGGGCTTCCTGTGGTTTTTGAGCAAGTTCGGGATATGGAGAGGGAAAACGGAAAAAAACACGACTGAGCGAAGATTTGAGGGGTTCCTGTGGTTGAATTGGTGGGGTATATATTCGAACATGGCGATTTTGTGAGAAACGAGGTGATCGATACTTTTGCGATCTCTCGCAATGATTATGGAATTATCGCCGAAATACTTGATAAGAATAATATTTTTGTACGCTGAGAAAATAACTCTAGGGTACTTAATCCCAACCTGACCAGGCAGATGATAGTCGATATCCTGATCGGGCGAGACGAAAAGAAATATGGAGAAATGATCGGCAAGACATTCAATTTCTTCGATACACTGAAAGCTAAGATCAGCTCTCTTCTCTCTTCTGAACCTGAGCCACGATGGACTCGGAGCAGAATCAGGGAAACCGCTTGCGAATAGCTTGCAAACGGTCTGCAAAGTGGTGGCAAAGTGGGTGCAAACGGACTGCAAACTCTCGGGAAACCGAGAGTTTTTGCTTTATATAGCGATCCAGAAGCCCAAAAGTAAAGGAAAGAAAATTACAAAAAGATTTGCGTTTGCTTAGGAAAACAATACTATATCTCCTGTAAGTTGCTTATTTCATTTCATTTTTATTTTATGGCATTCATGAATCAGGCAAAGAAGAAAGAACTCGTACCTTGAATAAAGGCGGTTCTCGCAGAGTTCGGAGAGAAAGCGAGCATTTCAGTAGAGCATTACTCTACTCTCGTACTTTCGATAAAAGAGGGCAAGATGTTCAAAAAAGGGGAGTACATAAATGAGTATCACCTGAACACAGTTGCAGAGGGACGAAAACTCGATTTTCTCAAAAAAGTAAAACAGGCAATGATGATAGGCAACCACGATAACAGCGATGCCATGACTGATTATTTTGATGTCGGTTGGTATATAACTATTAAAGTCGCCTAGTATGCCAAAATTTATTATCACACGAGTCGGCAGAGTTCGCTCTGCCAGACTCGGACGGATCGGAGATGTGTACTCGATTCACGAAGTAAAAACCGGAAAGAGTCTGCAGGTATACAAGCCGACTTCTGTCTGGCAATTTCTCCAAGAGGGAAAAGACAAAGACAAAACCTACGCCATTTTCGTCGATCCATATTGTGTTGGCGAGATTAAAATTCGAGAGGCAGAAAAATTGCCGAGAATATTGCACGGGATCATCTATGAAAATATAAAATGATCGCTGACAGAAATTCTCGATCTGGATAATTATTTCCTCAATAAAATATTCTAAATATGCCTATACACAGCAATCGAAAAAATAAACAGCTTCACAGATCGGCGATGGTGATTTTGAATAAAATGACCGAGACAAAAGAATACTGGAACCGGTATAGCTTGCAGTTTCAGACACAGGACGAGGAAACACGCAGGGATTTTTACAGGGCTATCGATGCAATGAGAAAATTCGTAGATAATATTTCGTAATTCTTTTTTTATGGGCAAAGTTTCATTTCCCCTCAATGTCGTGCTCAATACCGACTTCAAGCAGTACCGAGTTGCTTTGATCGATGAGATTCTGGGCTTCGTGGTGTGCTATACTGACGATCCTTTGAAAACTTTTAGCGTGTGACTCGAACAGGTGATGTTTTTTAGATTCGAGAACGACTGACGACCGGTGGTGCAGGAGATCAAGCAGTACAAGGTGAATATCGAGATCGAGCAGGAGCCGATAAAAATACCGGAGATGTCGGATGATTCGAGAGAGCAGATGCTTAAAAACTCAATAGTCAACTAGATATGAAATTACTCTACTGCAAAAAATGTGCCGATTGTTTTGTTCTCCAGGAGCATCGTCTGAGAACCTGCGAGTGCTGAGAGTGCTCGGGCAAGTATATCAAAAGTCCCGATGCAATGTACTCAGGCAATGGCTTTATCATCGTTATAGACAACAACACGCTGACAGAGAGATACAATGAGTCGCTGAAACCTGATCCAAACCGGAAAAAAACCACGATGGATAATTTGATCGGAAGGGGGCAAATAGGTTGCTTCATCATGTGACCGGATATGCCGAACTGGTGATCTATCAAAAAAATGGCGGTTGGCATGAGTTGGGAAAATATCAAATAATCTCTTTTATGAAAAAAATAATCACCGGATTCAAAACTCAGCAGGATGTGATCGATATACTCGATGCCATGAATAACTTATGATGGCGATGGAACTCTGGCGGAAGCCATAGAGGATTCAAGCCAAATAATTTCGTCGGCTGGAAATTCGTATTTTCGAACTATCAGAAAAAACTCGGATGATTTTACCTTGATTACAAGGACTGATTTTCTTTCGGTTGCCTCGATGATGTGTACAAAAGCGAATCGACAGCGGAGATCGAGCAAGTCGACTTTGCAAAGGCACTCAGACAAATGACTGATGGTCCTAAAATCCTTGCGACTCTATGGATGAGTAACTTAAAAGATGGGAGCTTCGGGATCGTGAAAATCGATTCACACCCTGAACCGAAATATTATATCGGAGCCGTCGAGAGCGAAGATGACGAGGAGCAGGATGCCATGAGGATCGCACGACTCGGATGTCCGATATTCCCTGAACAGATAAAACAATTTTTTAATTTTTAGCTTTATGTGAGTAAATGCCCATTATATCGGAGTTGCTGACAGCTTCGAAAAACAGATCGAGTATATCCTGAACTGTTTTGCTGATTTCATCGGATCGCCGAAAGCGTATCGAGAGATCAGGCAAAAGGGCGATGGATTCTCTGACTCGTGGTGCTATGAGATAGATGGCTTCGTATGGAAATTCACGGACATTCTTTTTATCCTACGCTACAATGGAGATATCAACCCAAAATGGCTTATAGATTGGCAGAATTTCGACAAGACAGGAGATTTTTATTGCGACCTTTGGTGGTATATGAAAGAGGCACAAAAACTCGGAGAAAACTACTCTATGAAAAAGGTTGTCGAAGCTCTATATGGGCATACTATCCAGTATCAGACAATGCAGATCAACAAAGCTTCGAGAGAAATGCTCAATAGTTTTGGCGGTCGTGTTGTGCAGACTGCTAGCAAGATTGGTAAAAAGATGAAAAATGTTTGCGTTTCCCTGAGAAAACAATACAATAAATGTATAAAGTTTTTAATTATAAAATAATTTTATGGTAAGCAAAATTTGACTGTTCCTCGTGGTGACTCTTTCGGTGTTCTCGGTGATCTACTGAATATCGATGAGCTTGGTGATGAATAGCCGGCTTAATGCCATAATGACGAGTATTGAAGCGAAGGCAGATAAAACCTCGCTCGCTCAATATGACGACGCAAAAAAGAAAACTGATCTGATGTGGGCTGATGCAGTAGAGAGAGAAACGAGAGAGATCGAAAACAATGCCAATATTACCGATCTCGAGAGAGGATACCTGACAGAATAAAAAACCCGTGGGGTTCTCGATCCTCCCTACACCATGAGTAAAAATCGTAGCGAGCAGTAGCTCATACTGAACCCTTTGGATTTCTTGTGCTTTGTCCACCTCGTAAAATAAAGCACTCCCATGTGGGGATGTCGCACAATCGGTTGTGCCTGTCGGGTAGCGATGGAATTTTTATACTTTTCCCCTCGTCCGAAAGCATGCAGGTTCGAGTCCTGTCGTCCCCACCTTTCCCTTTATGACTCTCGTGTATTGTAATGCTTAACATGGGCTGAAAGTATGTCCCGATGCGAGGAGAACACTCGCCACGAGAGGGGAATTTATTTTTTATTTTTATTTTATGGCTACTTGGGAAGACTTGCTCGCTAGGATCAAAACCCTGCCGACATCGGTGATCGATAAGACTATCGATATTTTAGAGGACGAAAAAATCAGTCGCATGACGGATGATGAAAAAGTCGGAGAGATTGCGAAGCTAATGGGCGACTTGATGCCGGATAAACCCGGGCAGAGATTCACGAGAGAAAGACTCGACAAGGGCAATGATGGTCCCGATGAGAAAATGATGAGGATGGTAAAAATGGCGGCAGTCGCTATGTCTGATACTTTCAAGCTCACATCTGCGATCATTTTGGATGTAGAAACCAAGTGAGGGGAAAAATGACAGCTCTATAACGATGCAAAGATGCTACAGGATCAACTCAAAAAGATACAGGAGCAGATGAAAGTTGATATCGCCAATAGTATTTTGGCTCACATGCTCGGATAAAAAAACAGTAAAAACATTTGCTTTTCTCAGGCAAAATGTATACTATTCCCATGATAAAAAACTTACTCGCACTCGCTAAGCGGATCGGTTGGAAAATCTGGGTTTTTTTATGTGTTGTCCTGATAGCATGGGGACTATATCACTACGACGGCTATATTTTTGCCGGATGGGTGATTTTCTGGATGGTAGTTATTATTTTTTATACTTCGTAATATGGAAAAAGGACAAAAGATCATGACCGGATTTTACTGCTTTATTCAGGCATCAGCTTATATCTCTCTGCTCTATGTGATCGGAGATTTCCTCGCTAAGACTACCAATGCCTTTTTGTACTCCTGGGGAATGTTCGGCTTTGTGATAGTGATGATCGTCGCTATAATTCAGGCTGTACTTCTCGGATTATTCGTATACAAGCCAACGATACTATGACAGATAAAAAAGTAAAAAAAACAAGAAAACCGGCTTTGGACCGGAAAATCCTCGGTGATCTCAGCAGTCCCGATGTTTCAGAGTACAGAAAGAGGTATATGCTCAAACTCCTCGATAAGTGATTCGAGCTGAAAGTCGCACTAGCTCATGTCGATATCACGGAAGCCACCTATTTCAACTGGAGAAAACGGGACAAGATATTTAAGCGGAGATCAGATGAACTCATCGCAGAGAACAAGAAGAAACTCAATGAATGAACTGTGAGCGATCTTATTTCCTTGCTCGATAAAATCAGACCCTACTTGCAGAGGCACTTGACAGAAGTGGAGGCTTGTGCTGAGTCGGGTGTGAATTACTATAGCTGGAAAGAGACGAAAAGAAAAATGAAGGCATCGAGCGATCCAGTCGCCAAGTGGTTTCTCGAAGAGGTCGCCAATGCGAAACTTAAAATATTCGCTTTAGCCAAGAACACTCTGACGAATGGTGTAAAGGTCAATCCGAAGCTTGCTTTTGATTTTCTGAAAAGTACACAGCCTGCAATTTATACCGATGGCAGAAGAGAAATTACTTGAGCGAATGGAGAAAAGCTGATGCACGCCTATCCTATGAGTCCTTGAGACTATCAGAAATTTCTCGAAGAGATTGCTTGAAAGAAAGAGAAAGACGAAGAAGCAGAAAAAGATGCCGAATAGTTTTTATTTCTCCCCGTAAAACAATAACTAAATGGGCTATAAAATGTGGATTCCTCAGATCAGGCAGGCAGAGGTGCTTCTGATAAAAGCTTACGAGAAGCTGATCGGATGATCTCGCTGAGGATGAAAGACTGACACGGGTATCGTCTGGCTTGCTGAACCCACCTATCTCTACAATCCCAATTATCGTGCGTTAGTTTTGCGTAAAAATTACGAGGACCTGAAAGACTGGATCGATCGAGCTAAAAAGCATTATGCTGCTTATGGTGGCGAATGCGTATGATCTCCGGCTGTTTTTCGCTTTCCTAATGGTGTCGAGTTTCGTCTCGGACATTTGAAAGATCGCAAGAGCTATGAGAAATATCTCGGGCATGAGTACCAGAAGATATTGTGCGAAGAGCTCACAAGCATACCTCTCGAGCGTTTCTATATCGAAATTCTCGGATCGCTTCGCTCTTCTGATCCTACGCTCTCTCCGGAGATCATGTCGACTACCAACCCGTGAGGCCCGTGACATGGATGGGTAAAAAAGCGATTTGTCGATTATCAACCTCACAACCAATTATTTTACCCCGAAGAGCTCGGCTGACGATCTCGGATATTTCAGCCGATGAGTCTCGAAGACAATGAGATATTGAGAAAAGCTGATCCATGATACGAGCTATACCTCGAGGGCTTGAAATTTACTGATCCTATTCTCTACAAGCGATGGAGAAAATGAGACTGGGATATTTTCGAGGGGCAATACTTCGATACCTTTGATCGTGATATCCATGTCGTCAAACCTTTCATACCGGACACCAACAGCTCGAAGCGTAGAATATGTCATTTCGATTACTGATTCTCTGCTCCGTCGGCTGTCTACTGGACGGATAAGGACACACAGGGCAAGATCGTGACCTTTCGTGAATTGTATAAGCCATGACTCACCTATCGTGCTTTGGCGAGAGAGATAAAAGCCATGCAGGCGGAGGATGAGATACTTCCTCAAATGTATATTTGCGACCCTGCGATTTATAACAAGAGGACAGAGGACTCAGGCAAGACAGCGAAAGAAATATTTGCTGATGAAGGCATCACTTTGACCCCGTGAAACAATCGTCGCCTCGATGGTGCAAATATAATTCGAGAGCTTTTGGCAGGCACAAAAAATGAGTATTGACTTGCAGAACCAATCCTTACAATTACAGATAATTGTCCCCACCTTATCGGGCAAATGGCGAACCTGATACGATCTACCTCGAATGTCGAAGAGATCGCAGACTGACAAGAAGATCACGGGTACGATGGCGGTCGCTACTGATGGGTAGAACTTGGCAGGGAGCCGACTAGCTTAAAACAGGTCGCTCATGTAAACGAATCTTTATATCGTAATAAACCTTGACATGAACAACTCGCCCCTTAAAACTAATTTGATCACTCAAATTGTTCAGCTAGGTCGCAGTATTCGTGCATCTTTTTCACAATCGGAACCATCTGCCGATGTGGTGATACCGCCAAGCAAGACAGAGCGAGAAGAGGTGACAGGAACAGAGGCTTGATCGATACAGGATGGATACTCATACGAAGACATGAACCGAGATTGGCGGAATGCTGATCGAAAGGAGACGATACAGAAAATGCTCCTCGATGAGAAAATAAACCAAGTCAGCAATGCCTATAAAAAGCCACTTTCAGCGGCTCATTTTTATATTCAACCGGCTACAGATGACGAGGGGAATAGCGATGAAGTCGATATACAGAATGCTCTCGATCTCGAAAAGAATTTATTTGAGGGAATGGATCGCTCATGGCGTGCGTTTGTGAAAGATGCAGTCACTTCTCTCGACTGGTGACACTCTGTTTTTGAGAAAATATATTTTTATGATGGAATGTGGAAGCTCAAAAAGCTTGCATTTCGCCCGCAAAAGACCATCGAAAAATGGAAAATGGAGAAAGAAATCGACGGATCGAAAAAGGGAATATTGCAGAGACTCACGATAGTCGAAGGCAATAAGCCGAACGATTACAATATCCCTGAAAACAAATTGCTGATCTTTACCAACGATAAAATCGGTGACAACCCTGAGGGGACAAGCATACTTCGACCGGTATATCGAGCTTGGAAAATAAAAGATATGGTGTGGAAGTACCAAGTGCGAATCCTCGAGAAATTCTCGGGCGGTATAATGCAGGTATGGGTAGCGGAAAACACTCAGACCGATGCTATTGCGAAGCTTGAGGATATCCTCGAGAATATCACTGCCTCGAAGCAATCAGGGATCGTACACCCTGGACCAAAGGAAAAGGGTTGGCATGCTGAGTTTATGGATTTGAAAATCTGAGATACCAAAATACTCGAGACTATCGATAAGCTCGACAATGCTATTTCTTCGTCTCTGCTCAATTCGTTTCTCGATTCGAATAATGGACAGGCAGGAAGCTACGCACGCTCTGAATCTCTCAAAGACTTTTTCAACCAAGCCCTGAATGCTTGGCTTGCGTATTTCTGCGAGGAGTTCAACAATAATGTCGTGAAAGAGATGGCATATTTCAATGGATGGAAAAATCTGCCGAAGCTCTGTTTTACCCCTATAAAAAATGCAGTCGAGATCGATAAGTTTGCGAGTGCTGTATCTACTCTCGCCAATACTGATGGGCTTACTCTCGGAGAGAACGACGAGGATATTATTCGTCAGACTCTCGGACTTCCTGATCGTGTCTACGACGAAGAAACCGAGACAGGAGAGGACGATGCTTGAGAGAATGGCTGACAGGATTCCAACGGGGATCCCAAGAAAGAGTGAGAGGATGATGACAAGGAAAAACAGAAAACACCTGACGAAACGGGCAAAGATGATGCCGATGGTGGCAAAGAGGATATAGTGCGAGAAGAGATGAAGAAAGATGCTTGAGACTATACCGGATGCGTTATGCTCAACCTCACGGGAATAAAGGCACCAGAGTTCGAGAAAGACGATATTGCTGAACAGCCATATGACGGACCCCTGCATGTGACTCTTCTCTATGGAATAAATACCAAGATCGAGCAGAAGAAAATCGCTGAGAAAGTCGATTACAAAAATCAGCCGATCACCATAAAAGGCATGAAAGTTTTTGAGCAGGACACCATGGATGTGCTCGTGCTCGAAGTGGAAAAAGACGAATGGCTCACGAATATTAACGATAGCTTGAGGAAACTTGACTATAAAAATGATTATCCTGATTATACTCCGCACATTACTCTCGCTTATTTGAAAAAATGAGCTTCGAAAAAGTATATGAGCGATGCTTATGATGGAAAAACTGCGAAAGGTGGCAAGATAGTCTATACCACGAGCGAAGATAGCGGACAGACCGACCTATTCACGAAATGCTCATGCTGATCGGATCATAAATGAGCTGATGATTGCAGGACTTTTCAGAGAAAGATCATCGATGCTCAGATGGCTAAGGGGTTCGAGATGCCGGATTTTCGTCAGCTCGTCGCGAATAAAAAGTCATTTTCTGGCGGTCGCGAGCTCACAGAGTTCGAGAAAAAAGCGAACCTTTGAGGGCTTGATGAGTATACGAGCGAAGTAAATAAATTTCTCGATGAGAAAATGACGGATATTACCGAGAGACAGAAGACCTATATGCTCGGTATCGTGCAGAAAGCTATCAGCACGAACGATATGACGATTCTCGAGAATGCGAATATCCCTTATGGAAACGAGCTGATCGAATTGCTTACCGAAGTCACAAAAGAAAGCTTCGAAGCGGGAAAAATCACAGCATCGCAGGAGATCGGATCGGAAGTGCCGAAGACAAGCAAAGATGTTCGATGAGTTATTCGAGCGGAGCAGGTCGGCATCGTGGCAGGATTTCTCGGAGCTATGAAAATGAATACGATAAACTCGGTTGCACAGGTGCTCAAGAAAAAATGAAATGATATTACCGAAACATCTACCTCTGAGGCGGTGAATAATGCGAGGACTTCGCTTGATGCTTACCTCGTGAAGCAGAAAGCTCTCTACAATACCTCTTCTGTTATGGGATCGGTGAATGCAGGGCGTTCGAGCGTGTATGAAGAGAATGCGAGCGATATCGTTTACGCTCAATACTCGGCTGTCCTTGATGGATCGACCACTGCTCGATGTGCTGCTCTCGATGGAAAAATCGTGAAATATGGATCGAGCGAATACTATGATTATTCGCCTCCTTGACACTACAATTGCCGATCGATCTGGATTGGTATACTCGCAGACGAGGCAGGAGTGGACAAGATCAACCTCAAGCACATTCCAGCGAGCATACCTCCTACCGGTCCTCTCAATGGTTTTCGAGATATCGGAACAGGTGACGAATAGCATTGACTTTATTTTTTTAAGCGTAATATTCTTTTATGGACAAGCTCAAAATTGAAGTAGTAAAACGACAGGACTCTTTTGACATAAAAAATGTACAGCTTTTCGAGGTCACCTGAAAGGCTGAAAAATCGCAATTTATGTCGATGGAGAAAGTCGAGAGCTATATCAAGCTTCACAACAAACTGAAAGAGGAAAAATGATTCCTACCTACTGTTTTTGTAGGGCATAACGGATGACGGATGAGTGAGGGCGAGGCGATTGGCTTCTTCGATAATATTCGTATTGTCGGCAAAGAGGTTTATGTCGATTTCGTCAATATGTTTTCGGATTGGTACGACAAACTCAAAAGATATCCATACCGGTCAATGGAGATCATCGATGGACAGATTACCGGAATCGCTGTGCTCGGAAGCAATTCACCTTATTTCATGAACGAACCGCTCATGTATGCTAAGGATGACGAGGGCAAGCGTGAATCATATTTTTTACCCGTCTTTCCCGAACAGGAAAACCCTGCTTGAAAAGATGATAAAGAAACTGCTACCTATTTTATTTCACTTAACCACTCTCTTATGGAGTTCACAAAGGAAAATTTCGAGAAACTTGCTCAGGAAAATACTGACAAGGAAGCTCAAATCGCTCAATTCAAAAAAGAGAACGAAGATCTGAAAGGATCAGTAACTCAATTTGAAAATGAGAAGAAAACTGCTGAAACCTATGCAAAAGTAGGTACCAAGATGACAGAATTTGCGAAGAATAAAAAAATCGCTTTCTCAAAAGACGAGGATAAGAAAACTGCAGAGAAATTTGCGGCTTCCCTCCCTGATGATGCAATGCGTGATGAGTTCTTTTCTATTCTCGGCTCTCTCGTCGCTGTAAAGGGTGCTACCACTCAATATGGTGCTGATGATGGAGGCGAAGGATCAGGCGAGGATGATGGCGGTGGTGAGGACAAGGACAAGGACCCAGAAGAGCAGGAAAAAGCGGCTCAGGCGAAGACTGATGAATTTATGAAATCAGGAAAATTCACCGATCGCTCTCTCGCTCTCCGTGAGGCGTACAAGGAACTCGGAATCGTTCAATAGTCGAAATTTTATCTCCCTAACTCTTCCCAATTATGACTCAGACTGAACACTATCTCGATACAAGGACTGTCAATATCGACACGAACCTTTCGGGAAAAGAGAACCTGCTCGTCACTCTCGATGCAACCGACGAGGGCGTAGTAAATCTCGCTGCTTCTGGTGCTAAGAGTGCATTCGTACTCATCACCGGAGCTGATGGATCGAGCGTACCGACTATCGGTACAATCGTCACAGATGGACTTGTGAAAGTCAAGATCGGTGGTAATGTGACTCCCGGCGATTTCCTCTCTCCAAAGAGCGATGGAACTGGCAAGGCTGTCACTTGTACTGCTGATGGACAGGCATACTCTCTTCTCGCTATGGGCAAGGGTGTCGCTGACGATATCATCGTCGCTAAGGTATGTCACGGGTACTTTTATGTAGCTGCTTAGTCGAAATTTCTTATTTTTTTAACAGTCAATTTTTATGCCACACGCACAACTCTCAAAGGGGCGAGTTGATCCTCAGCTCACGAATGTACTCTTGGCTTATACCAATATGGACTTCGTCGCTGATCGCATCTTCCCTACAGTCGGCAACCTGAAAGATGAGACAGGTAAAATCCCGTCACTCGGCAACGAGCATCTCCGCACTTATTCGTCAAAGCGTGAAATCTGGGACGAATCAGAACACCGCATCGGCTTCACAATCGATAATACGAAGACTTACCAGATCGATTATTACGATCTCTCGACTTATCTTCCGTACCGATTCCTCGAAGGTCTCCAAAGTCCTTTCGATGGAAAAAGCGAAGCAAGTCGTGTTCTCCTTGACTCTCTTATGTTACAGCGTGAAAAAGCTGTTGCAGAAGCGATCACTAGCACATCGATCATGACAAACAATGTCACGCTCGCTACTACTGATCTCTGGACAGACCCCGATGACTCTGATCCTCTCGGAGATATTGAGACTGCGAAAACAAGTGTATACTCAAAAATCGGTCGTGAAGCTAATCGCATCATGATCGGTCGCAAGGCACTCGTCGCTCTCAAACAGCACCCTGATGTACTCGATATGCTCAAGTACACGACAGTACCAACTGAGGGGCGTATAATTCAGTTCCTCAAGGACGAATTTGGCTTCACAGATGTTGTTGTCGGTAAGAGTATTGAAATCACGAGCAAAGAGGGGCAGACAGATACAAAGGGCATTCTCGCTTGGGAAAACGATGTCGTCGTTTACTATGCACCTGCGGCTCCGTCTCTGTTCACTCCGTCACTTGGCTACAACTTCAAAATTGCAGGCAAGGATCGTGCAGTACGAGAGATGCCTCATCCTAACGGAAAGGGTATCAATGTAGAGACTGAAATGGCTTACCAGGACAAGGTGATCGATGTAAATGCTGGCTACCTTATCAAAAATGCGGTAGACTAAAAGTATTTGAGAGGGGCGAGGCAACTCGCCTCTCAACTGATACCTTTATTTTTTTAATTTTTCTTTTATGGCTGATGCAGTCAATGTCATGTCGCTCTCTAATGAAGAGATCATAGCGAAACTTACCGAGGGTGGTGTCACAGTCGAAGAGGGTGCAACTCGCCCTGTCCTTATCAAAGCATATAGCAAGATGGTGAAAGATGCCTCTGCTGATGGTGCAGATGATGGAGATGGTGCTGACGAGGGTAAAGACAAGGGAGATGATGGAAAACCTCAGGAAGATGGCAAAAAATCGAAAGAAGATGCACCTGCCAAGTCGGCACCTGCTCCAAAAGCGGACAAAGAGGAAGCAAAAGACCCTAAACCTGCGAAGAGCGGGCAGAAAACTTATGAAGTTCTCAGCCGAATCAAAATGGGCGGTACAATCTACGAAAAAGGCGACAAGATTCCTTATTTCGAGGGTATCGAGAAAATGGGCCATGCAGTAAAGCTCTAAAAAAAATATTTCTATGCCATTTACAACCGTCGATAAAATACGAGACGAGTGCGGATTCGGAGAGAATACCAATATTGAGGACTCCGTTTTTGAATCGTACCAGACGGAAGCGAATGCACAGATCGTCTCTATCGTTGCAAGCCGATATGCTCTCCCGAGCGTGTCGGCTTTATGAGATAGTGACCCAGGAAAAATTACTCTCGGACTGATAGAGAAATTGCTCACAGCCGGCATGATGCTCAATAAGGAATTTCCTTGAGATGAGACCGAAGAGGAGAGCGACGGAAATACTAAGATCGAGCGTGCTGAGAATATGCTCAAGCAAATTGCTGACTGATCTCTCCGTTTACTGTTCGCTGATGGTTCGGAAGTCTCGCCCCTCCCGACCGGTGGCACAGGAGCAGAGAGCAAACTCGTCGGTACGAATTTCGATTGCAAGGATTTCAAAGAAAGCCCAGAATGGTAAACCTTTCCATCACGACACAGGGCGAAAAACAACTGAGTCGTCGGCTCTTGCTCAACATCAGAAAGCTCGAGAATATGCAGAGTTTTCACCAGAATGCTATTGACATCGTTTCTAAAAGGAGCGATGCTATTTTTGATTCTGATGGATCGGTTTTGAAAAAGTCGCCTAAATGGAAACCGCTTGCGGAAAAGACCCACAAGGCAAGAAAAGAGAGGTGGGGATATTATAAAAATCCAAAATGAAAGACCGGCATACTGCAATGGACCGGATGACTTCGAGACAAGCGAGAGCTTCTGGCTACCAGACAGCAGGGATCGATGGAGTTCACATCGGAGCACGCAAAATACCATGCTAAATGAGGTTGAAACCTACCGAAAAGGGCTATAATAGATTTAGACAGTGTGACCAATACCGATATCTCAAAAGCTCTGCACGAGCATGTCTATGAGAACGGGGGCATATTCGGGAGACAAATTACTTAGTTATTTTTTTATTTATGCGAGAAGCAATGCTCGCCATCGCCCAAAAGTTCGCAGACACAATTCCCCTATGAGATGGGAATTTACTGGCGTGAATAAAAAAAATAATTACAGGCGGATTTGAAAATCTGCCTATTGCTGATTCTGATATGCCGGCTATTCAGATCATATACCGATGATCGATACCGGAAAAAAGAGGCGTGCCTTGCGTTGAGATGCGTGCGAGTTTTGAGATTCGGCTCGTTTATAATGCAAATAAATTCAGACAGAACACAGATGCCGGAAGTACGAAAGTACAGTACATCGACACATCACTCAATTTACAGGATCAGGTCGAAAAGCGGACTAACTGCGAGTACGATCCTACCTCTATTTGTGGAGTGATTATGGCTAATAAGCATCTCAAATATCTGCCTTGAGATGGCTCTGAGGTCGTACAGTGATGGAACTGGACGATAGATAATATCCAATATGGAACTTTCCAGAGAGGATCGGGAAAAACCTATCCTACCTGAGAGGCGATAATTTCCACTTCTTTATTTTATAGTATATAATTTATGCTCGTCAAATACAAATGAGATCAGCCGGGATGCGTGGCGTGATTCAAAAAATTTATGCCTTGAGAGGTTCGCGAGGTGTTCGATGATGATGCGATGCACTTGCTCGGCAGTCACTTGTTCGAGATCGTCGAACCGGAAAAGAAAACGAACAGAGTAAAGGCTAGATTTGCGAAACCGGAGAGCGGAGAGGAAGCCGACCCAGAATAATATTTATTTTTTTACCTTTTTACTATGCCATCATGTGCATGAGAACCAGTAAGTACCAGGGAGGGCTATCATATGTATGTCGCCGATAATGGTGCCGTCGCTGTGAAACCTACCCACACAATCCGTGCGGAATCGGGTACTATCGAAATGAATAAGGAGATTGTACTCTCGACTTCATCACAGAACGATCGTGCGAATAACCGGAAGGCTTTGCCATGACTCGAAGATATATCGGGACCGATCACATACGAATACGATTTCAACGATATCGTGCTTCTGATGTATGGAGTTCTCGGAGCGATATCTACGACGAATGTGGGCGGAACTTGACCGGTATACAAGCATGCTATCACACCTGCTCTATGTCTTCCGTCTTTCACCTATGAAGAGGGCATCGGACGAATCACGGATACAGCGAATAATCGCCAAAATGTACTCGTGAAGCGTACCTATGGTGCTACTGTATCTAAACTCACCCTCAAAATCGAGGGTGGTATCGTTATGGCAGAAGCTCAATGGATGGGCAAGGGGCAATTCATACAGGGAAAACTCAGGAGCGATGCTTCTGCGGGATCCAATGTGGTGCTTTCAGTAGATCGAGTCAAGGGCTTGACTACCGATGATACTGTGAATACCTATGACACTACGCCTACCAATGAAATCGATGCTATCGCTGCAATCAGCCAGACAGCTCGAACCATCACCATCGCTACTCTCGGGAACTCTTACCAGGTTGCCGATGATGCGAAGATCGAGCTCGTGCCACAGACTCCCGTTTATTCTGATGAGCCACAGCTCGTCACGGGTTCGCAGGTGTTCGTGCGTTTCGGAGATGATATCGATGAAGCTGAGACTGCTGATGCAGGTTGCGTGCGATCTGCTACTCTCGTGATCGACAATGAACCAGAACCACAGGAATGTCTCGGAGACTACTCGAAATCTGCAGGAGGCGTGACCGCTAAGGGTCGCACAGTCACCTTTGAATTTACCCGTAGTTTCAAAAACAAGCTCGATCTCGACCGATATCTGCAGGCGAAAGAGTTTGCTATCTGGATCGAAATGACGAACGATGTCCGAGTCAATGCGAGCGATACGAACTTGCTCAAGTACAAGAGTGTCAAAAAGCTTCCGAAATGTGTCGTCACCGGCATGCCTATCGGACGAGACAACAATGGTATCTATGAGTACACTTGTGCTGTCGCTGCTCTCCTCGATGACACTGAGGGATTTGACATTGCTTGCGATGTATGGAATAAGAATGCTGTCAGCGTTTACAATGCGTAATTCTGAGGGGCTGAAAAATGCCCCTTTTCTTTTTTTATTTATTTATTTTTTGTTATGAAATTTGCAATCGCAAATCGTGAAAAGGTTTTCAAAAACTTAAACGATTCCGGTGAGGACTTAAAGATTATTTTGCGAGGTGTCACAGCGGTCGCCACGAGACAGAAGATCGTCGCTATTACTTCTGAGATGTTTGGCAATAATAAGCTTTCCAAGCAGGATATTCAGGACATAAAAGATGGGAAAAAAGATATCAGCACAGATATGATCGTTTCAGTTCTCGGCAAAAATATTGCTCAGGTACACGAGATCGTGTCGGAACTTATCGTTGACTGGGATGCTACCGATGAAGATGGAAACAAATTACCAATCACACCTGATATGATCGGGCTTGTTTTGTGAGATGTGAATGCGATGACCCTGATGACCGGAGCTATAACAGCCCCGACGAAAGCCGAGAAATCAGCGAAGCCGAACAGTTCGCCAGAAACGAGCTGATCAGCACAATAGTTCGCTGAGGTACTGTACAGACAAATGACGCTTATTCTCGGCGAGCAGTCTACATGGCAAAGGTGTTGGGAGTTGTCACTTACTTGCAGGGAGCGATGGATATTGAGGATGTAGAAAATATGGACACGGAGTGGTTTGACTTTATACTCATGCTGATGAAAGAGCAATCTGCTCAGGATGAATTTAACAGGAGTAAAAATAAATAATTTTCTTTCCTATGGCGGATGTCATTGCTACAAAATATGTGATCGATGGAGACTCGAGCGGAGCTGTAAAAGCATTCCGTGATTTGGCGAATGTGAACGATAAATTTCAAGAGGGAGTCAAAAATTCAGGGGATAAAATTACTGCTTTCGCTGAGAAAAATCGAGCTACTTTTACGAGCATGGCTGCTTGAGGTGCTGTCGCTTTCTGAGCGATATCTGCTTTTATCATGAAGTCGGTAAAAGACTACGGAGAGGCGGAGACTGCTCAATTACAGCTTGAACACGCTGTGCGAGATGTATCGAAAGCTACTCTCGAGCAATTACAAGCCACCTCCGATCTCGCTGATGAGATTCAGAGGAAAGGCGTACTCGATGGCGATAATGTTAAAATAGGACTTGCTCAGTTGTCAACTTTCGGACTCTCGAACGAGGCGGTGCGAGGACTCGGGCAGTCTATGGCTGATCTCGCAGTCAACCAATTCGGAGTCACTGCATCTGGCGATCAACTCACAGCTTCTGCAAATATGATTCAGAAAGCTATGCGATGAGAGTTCGGAATGCTTGAAAAATCGGGCATTCGTTTCTCGGAAGCTCAGAAGCATGCTATTGAGTTCGGAACAGAGATGGAGAAAGTCGCTGCAATCAACGAGGGATTTGCACAGAATCTCAAATATACCAACGAAGTCGCTCTGCAGGGTTTTGAGGGGCAAGCGGCTAAAATGGCTGTACAGATGGGCGATCTTTCTGAGACTTTCGGATCGATATTGAAGCCGGCTTTAGAGGGGCTCATGATTCAGCTATCGCCTATCATTACCGGATTTACTGACTGGGTTGCGAATAATCCTGAGCTGGTGAAAAATATTGTATTTCTTGCGGGCGGGATCGCATGACTCGTCGGTGTCGTCGGTACTCTCGGACTTCTGCTACCAACGATAGTCGCTGCTTTTACTTTTCTCGTCTCGCCTATCGGACTTGTGATAGCGGCAGTCACTCTGCTCGCTACTGCTTGGGCTACCAATTTTCTCGGGATCAGAGATATCACCGCTCAAGTCTGGGACTGGATAAAAGAAAAAACTGCGGTATTCGTCGCTTGACTCATGGAGATATGGGAAGCCCTAACTGCCTTTTGGAAAGAGCACGGAGAGGGTATAAAACTATATTTTACCACTTGGTTCGAGATACTATCGACGATCTTCCGTGTCGGTTGGGATATCATCGTCGGGACTGTGAAAGTTGTCTGGGAATATCTGAAAACTTATATCGCTGTCGCATGGGAGCTGATAAAAGGCATTATAGTGACGGGATTACAAATACTTTCTGGCGATTGGTCGGGTGCTTGGGAGACTATCAAAAATACTTTTTTTACTGTGCTCAACCTGATTCAGACCGGAGGGCAGAATATTTTGAACATCATAAAAGAGACTTTTCTCGGAGTGTGGACGGATATAAAAACCGGCATCTCAAATATCATGGAGGGCATATATACTTTCGTGATTGCGAAGCTCGAAGCTATACAGAAGACTCTCAAAAAAGTTCGAGATGCGGCTGCTGAAATCGCCACTCTCGGATTCGCTAAGACAGAAACTTTCAATGGATCGGACAACCCACCTCGAGCATCTGGTGGTCCCGTCGTCGCAGGTCGTCGGTATACTATCAACGAGGATGGACAAGAGAGCTTTGTGCCGGCTGTTGGCGGTCGAATTATGAATGCTTCGGACACAGCGAAGATGTCAGGGGGGCAGAATGTCACCATACAGATCAACAACCCGACTGTTCGAGAGGATCAGGATATCTATGCTATAGCCCAGGCAGTCGAAGATGTACTCACCAAGAGAGCGAAAAACTTTACCTTATGAATTGCCTAATATGATTTGATCCCCAGTATCATCGATAATCACTTGATCTAGTTTGCCTTACTCGCTTGTGCTGAATGTCGACAAGCTGAAATTCGGGGATTTCAATTTCGAGACTTTCACGACGAAAAACTTGCATGACGGGATAAAATTCGAGGTGTTCCAATTCAATGTGCCGAGAGGCAATGGCACAGTTTTTGAAAATAGGAATTTCAGGCAGACAGAGTTCCAAGTGAATGTGCTTATCTCTGAGGACACGCCAGAAGAGTTCCAGACCGCAGTCGATTATCTGTACGAAAAAGTGCATGGAGTTGTGGATATGCTCTATTACAAAAGAGCAGATGGAGAGATCAGAAAAATCGAAGTGATCGGCAATGTGAAAGTCGAGAAAGAAGAGCATTACAATATCACTTGGCAGAATTTTGTGGTGACCTTTCGAACCTACGGAGATTTCTGGCATTCAAATGTCGGGCAATCATACCTCACAAATATTACTTCGGATGACACGGGGTATATCTCAAATGGCGGAAATGTGGCGAGCCAAGTGCGAACATATGTGATAGTCAACTCTGCTTCGAGTCTCACGAGCGTGAGCGTGACGATTGCGGGCGTTGCGTGCGTGTATACGGGGGCTCTAGTCGCTAATGATGTCCTGCTGTTCGATGGTGTGAATAAAAGGGTGCTTTTGAACTGAGTCGAAGTGGACTACGATCCGTCGGGGACTCCTCAGCACGAGATCGAGCCGGGAACAAGTGCTTACTCTATCGATTGCAATGGAACTTTCGACCTTGACATAATTATGCTTTATAACAAAAATTATAAGAATGCTTAATCCCAAATTTGCATATCGAGTGTACAATCGAGCCGGAACGCTTATCAGAAATTTGCCCGTCGATAGGGTAAAAAGCGAGCCGAGATTCACGGAAAATATCAACGGATGACAGGGCAATATAACCCTATTGCTTGCCTGAGATGTGACAGATAGCCCCGTGAGTGTCGGGAATATTCTGCATGTCGCTGTTTTTTGAGAGGGCTACTCTGCCAATGGCGATGTGGTCTTTCGTGGAAGCGTGGAAAAAATACAGAAAGTTCTCGATACCTCAGAGCAATTACTCAGCGTGGAAGTGTATGGATTGGCTTATTTTTTCTGAAAAATCTGGTATAGAGATGCCGGCTCCGTGACTTTCTCGAAGAACCAGGAACCGAAAACCACTATCGAAGCCATGATCGATCACCTGAATACTGAGCATAATTTCTTTTCAAAAAATATTGAGCTGTATGGATGATCGCTCAACTCGAATTATTCATATACCTATTGCCTCGATGTGATAAAAGATTTTGCGATGAGAACGAAAAAATACTATTTCATCGACTCGACTTGACTCGTCACATTTCGGAGCAAGCCCGTCACCGCTACTTGGACTCTCGATTTCTGATACGATGTGCAGAAAATCACGACCGACGAAGATATTATCGATGCAGTGAACTTTGTGGCCATGCAGTATACAGGCGGATTTCGGACCGATAATGATGCGACTTCTATCACCAATATTTGAAAGCGTGAAAGCAAACAAGAGAACGACAAGATTGCTGATAGTGCTTCTGCTGATGATGCCGCTTCGAACTTCATCGATGAGAATAAGGGATCGAAACAGGGTACGATCATCGTGCTAAATTCCCGTGCGGATCTCCTCGCTATCAAACCATGAGATACTGTGACTGTGCAAGGTATCGATGCCGGAGTTGTAAATTTGCAAGTGTATAAAAAAACATACAATATAAATAGTATAGTTTTAGAGTTGGAAAAAGTCACATCGCTCGCCTCAGTTTTATTGGCTTAATAACCTTTCCCATATGGCTCACGAATATCAAAATAATGTGCAAGTTTTTCTCTGAGCACCGCTATCAGATAGTGCTACAAGTGCAGTTCTCGAAGCTTGATCTGGTGCAGGGTTGGGCGATGATTTTCCGCTCGTCGGGAAAGTATCGCATCTCGATCCTACCGACCCGTCGATCGTGCTCTGGCGAGAGATCATAAATATCACGAACGAGGGATCGGATATAATCACAATTACCCGTGCTTATGAGACTTGTCCGCTATCGTCTACCTCTACCGCATTACAACAGGTGCCTCAGGAGTTCGACGAGGGCGATATTATCGAGATCGTACTGAGCAAAAAATGCTTGGATGATATCGAAGATGGAATAACCGCAAGATTGCCACTTGCCGGATGACAGATGACCGGTCCAATAAATCAGGCGAGGAGTTCGAGCAAGGCGAGTGCGACTACAACTGATCTCTCTACCATGACCGGAGACAGTGGCGATATCACAGGAACAACCACAATCGTTTCGTTTGGTACTGCCCCTATTGGAACTATTCGTGATTTGACATTTACAGGAATATTGACAATTACCCATCATGCAACCTCGATGATTTTGCCTGCAGGGTGAAGCAATATAATAACTGCAGTCTGAGATAGTGCGAAATTTCTGAGCTTGTGATCTTGAAACTGGAAGTGTCTGAGCTACCAAAGACTAAGCTGATCTGCTCTGGTATCGGCTGCTACCATCACAGGAGAAGTAAGAATGTGGACAATGGGGACTCCGCCATCATGATTCCTTTTGTGTGATGGCAGTGCAGTTTCTCGTGCTACATATGCAAATCTTTTTGACTTACTGAATCCCTCTCTCGGAAATCCTACAATGACTCTTGCGAGTCCTTGTGTCGTCACTCTTACCGCACACGGACTGACCCTAGATGATACTATCTATTTCACCACGACAGGAGCGTTGCCTACTGGTGTTTCAGCAAATACAATTTATTATGTTATTTCAGCCGGTCTTACTGCGAACACCTTTCAATTTTCAGCTAGTAAGGGGGGTGCTGCAATTAACAGTTCAGTTTCACAATCTGGAACTCATACAGTCCGTCGATGTCCTTATGGCTTAGGGAACTGATCGACAACTTTCAATGTGCCGAATCTGAAAGGAAAAATCGTTGTCGGCTTGGATGCATCCCAAACAGAATTTGATGCACTTGGAGAGACAGGAGGAGCAAAGACTCACTCACTTACCCCAGGAGAACTCGCAGCACATACGCACGGACAAAGGATGCCTGCAACGACTGCAGGTGCAGCAGACACACAAATGGTGCTGATTGGTGTTGGTGGTGCAGTCACAGGATCGCAAATGACTGTCAACTCTGGTCCTACAGCGAGCAAAGTACAAATATCGACGGACTCGGCAGGTAGTGGTACAGGGCATAACAACCTGCAACCTTATGTGACAATGAACTATATTATCGCAGTATAATTTTTATTTTCTCACCTTTCTTTTATGACATTTATTTACAAAGATGATACCGGTACCGCTCGAACAGTAAAAATTCACGATTACCATGTAAATCCGTGGATGCCATATATCGAGCGTGAACCAAGCACTTTTGAGCCGGTTCGAGATGACGAAGGCAATATCGAAACCAACGAAGACGGATCGGAGAAAACACGAGAGATCGAGGGAAAAATAATCTCTGAGGAAAAGCGATATACTGCAATTCTTTTTCTGAAAATATATTTTGCCGGAGACGTGAAAAATTTGCAACTCAATATCGACAACCTGAAAGAGGATGAATGCAACTTCAAGCACTTCTATAAAAAATTGAAAGAAATGCCGGAATACGAGGGAGCGAAAAATGCTTAAAATCTAATTACCTTACTATGATGCTCGCTGCTTTGTGGATACACTTCTGGGGATTCGTCACCCTGATTTCTTGTATCGTGGGCATCTACCTTTGATTGCGAAGAGTCGTGAGGTTTCATACCGATGATTCTGTGATAGCGAAAAGATTGGCAAGGGTGGTGCTTACCGAAATCATGATCTACGGAATTACTGCTTTTTTCTGCCTTGCTACGATCTATGGATTCGAGATGGACTCGGTATTTTACCCTGCCCGTGCGTTGTTTTTCATCGCAAATGTGTACTTCTCTTATAACCTTGTCAAACCTCTCTAACTATGGATAACACCCTCCTTATCGAGATATTGAAAGTATCGGGATTTCCTGCTCTGGCTCTGGTGTGAGTGGCTTATTACATCGCCAACCTCACAAAGATGCACCAACAGGAGAGACAAGAATGGAGAGAGGATAGCAAGACAGCCCTAGAGCGACGAGATCAGGTGATGAAAGAAAACAACGAAGTTCTCAGACAGCTCACAATCGTAATTGAGAGAACCACCAAAAGAAAATAATTATTTTTTTAACCTCTCTTTTATGAGCAAGAACGACAGCCCTTTCGATCATTACAGCGAAAAAGTCTTTTGGCTTTTCGTGGCAAGTGTGGCGATCTCTGCCATATTTTCGATTTTATCGGTCGTAATTTGATATTTTATCGCTCAGGGGTATATGGACAGCGTGAAGCAGATAAAAATTCAATGTGAGGCAAGCGAGCAGGCAAAAACAACCGATGTCACCGATACGACAACCCCTATTTTTTATTGAAAAGGATAATATGACTACAAAAAATCTCCCATCGTTTCTCTGGTCCATGACTTCGATGATCGTACTCATGCTCGCAATTTGCGTGATGGTTATTGGGCTTATGAACTTTTGGCGTACCGGTGAAGTTCTCGAAATTTTCAACTCGCTCGTGTCGGGATTCGTCGGTGCATATCTGCAGAGATCGATGACAAACAAACAACCTGATGGCAAGATCGATGAACCGACGGAAGAAAAACCGTCTGCTCCTGTGATCGATGACAGTATCGTATAACCCTTTTTTTATGTTTTTTTATCGTCCTGTTCGCTGAGTATCTGGCACAGATTGGAGACTCACACAAGGTTTTTGAGAGCGACCTGATTTCTATAAACCCATGGGCTTTGCCGGACATATGGGGCTTGATTATGCGGGACCGAAGCCATGAAATAAAATACCGGTGTTCGCTTCGTGTGGTGGCAAGTGTTCGGTATATCTCGACACCTCACCAAAAAAAAATGTCGGCTATGGCAATTATGTCACGATCCTCACGACGATCGATGGCAAGGAGTATCAGATTTTATACTGACATCTCGATAGCATCAGCGTAAAAAATGGGCAAGTCGTGAAACCTTTTGAGCAGATCGGAATAATGGGGACTACCGGCAATTCGAGTGCGGTGCATCTGCATTGGGAAGTGAAAGACCCTACTCTGATGACAAACGGATATAAGGGGCGATTCGATCCTGCACCTTTCGTGAAAGACTGGGATTATATCGATGTCGGAAGTCTCAGCGATATCGAGAAAGCTTGGAATAATTTACCGGCTGAGGCAAAAGGGTTCGGCAAGTACGATGACACGAGACTCATCACAGCCAGAGAGGCGAGGATGGTCGCAGATATTCGATACTGGCGAGGATGACCCCAAAACCCATGAATAAAAAAATAATCAAACAGAAAAAGCTCGACGATGCTTTCGCAATGTATAGATCAGATATGAAGATCGAATATATAGCTGAGGTCGTCGGGCTACCTGAAAACTTGATTAGAAAACATATCAAAAAAATGAAAAGAAAGAGAAGATTGCCTATTACCCGCAAAACAATATAGTTCTTTCACATTTCCGTGATGTAGTCTATTCTTCCCTGCAGGGGATTCAGAGAAGAACAGATTACATCTCAAAAGCGGAGCTGTAGCCCTAAACCATAATTCCCCATGGCTAGGGGCTTTTTTTATTGCCTCAAGCATTACAAAACCTGAATTAACAGGTAGATGATAGAGCAGGGGAAACTCTGAGAATTGCGGTGAATAGTGCGTGCAGTTCGCTCTCTATTGGCAGGATCATACACCTGCCCTGAATTGGTTACTCAGCATGCTCCTTTGTGGAGTGGGGATCGCACAGCTCACGATCGACCGATAAACTCATTATACAGTTGTCGTCGCCAGAGTTTTCAGAGTAAAGCGATCAGCTCTCCCAGTCGGGAAAATGATGCCTAGTAGTCGCCCAAATAGGGATGACGAAGATGCCCACCTACTGCAAATATTCAGTAAAGGGGGAAAGGGGGATTGTGGCTTCTCTCTCCCTCCAAATCTATTTCCAGTATCACTTTTTATTTCATAACTAACAAAGACAAATGCAAACAATTTATGTCGATGTATGATGCCGGAAAAACCCGGGACCTTTCGAGATACAGGGCGTGTGCGATGGAAAAAAAATATTTTATCAGAAATTCGAGCTCGGTAGCAATAATGTGGGTGAGTATCTGGCTATTTATTATGCCATGTTTACCTATCCTGATGCGATAGTTTACTCGGATAGCATGTGTGCTATATCGTGGGCCTCAAAAGCTTATTGCAAATCGTGGTGCCAGATGGACAAAAGGACTCGAGCGATGGTGAGCCAGGCAAATCGATTCTTTTGAGGCGATCAGCAGATATTCAAAAGGCTCAAATTTTGGGACACGCCTTCAATGGGCGAGAACCCTGCCGACTTTTGACGGAAATAAAATTGCGAAAATGTTTGCGTTTCTTCGGAGAAACTATATAATTTTTGCATGTATAACTCATCGGCAATATATGAAATCGTAAAAGAGCAAAAAGATGTCTGGACAAATGACCAACTTTCGGCAATGACACAAGAGCAGAAAGATTGCCTCACCGGACTCGTTCGCCATATGAACCCTGAGATATTCACGATCAGAAAAGACGAGACACGAGAGCGATGGATAAAAATTTTGAGCGGAGTGTATTTGAGATATGTAAAATGCTACGATCAGGGCGAGAGCTACAACACCGCTGAGTGGCGAGCGAAAGCCGAGAGAATAAAATGATTCGATATTACCCCTTTACTATAACCCTATGGAATTTTGAGCCGATGAGATAGTTCGCACGATGTGAAACTATCGGATTATTGCCAATGCTGAATTTGCACCGAGAAACCGGATCAAAAAAACCTACCATGTTGAGAAAAAAATCGCTGTTCGTACTTGGTACACTTTGTGGCTTGGAGCTCGGCAAGTGTGGGATAAGGTAGGAAGCCATTGCCACGATGAATATTATTGACTGTACACTACTTTCGATAATTATCCAGATGCGTACGACCTTATGATTTCAGAAAAAAAATATGACGAACGAAAAAAGATGTAGGAAGTGCGACGAATATCTGCCGATCTCAAATTTCTTCCCTGATCGCATGGGGAAATTTTGAGTTGCGAGCACCTGCAAAGAGTGTCAAAAATCGAAGCAGAAGAAAGCCAAAAAATATGTCTACCGACGGAAAGCGACAGGACAGCGTGAAGTGTTCGAGCAGATAAAAATCGAGCGATCTTTTTTGCATTATAACGAGGACGGATTGCTCGAGTCATGCGTACGCCTGCGAGATATAGACCCAGAGACGAAAAAAGATACGCCGGAGCCGAGGATCGTACCTATTCGCCTGCTCGATGAGTGGAATTTTTCGCATATCATAGCCAAATGACAGGATAAAAGCAAAATGCTAGACAAAGACAATATCGAGCTTGTCACAAAACGATGGCATTACTATCACCACAATAAGGGGATTTTGCACGGGGATTTTCCAAATTAAATTTGCGTTTTGCTGAGAAAACAATAATATTCAGGAACTCGAAAGAGCTTTATATTTTTATTTTCATTTTATGGAAAATTCACCGGAGATTGCGGGTACAGTAAACCTGCAATGACTAATCATGTCACATGGCGGAAATGTCCCTTTACTGTTCGCTGCTTTCTCAAAGTTCCAGGGAAAACTCGCAGGGCAGGAGATCAGGAAAAACAAAGAGGTGAAAGTTACCAAGAGAGACGGAGGGCATTATTTTTTCAGATATGCAGACCTCGATGCTTTGCATAGCGTTGCCGATCCTATTCTTGCTGAGTTCGAGCTATCCGTCGCACAGCCGATTCTCCCAGATGGATCGCTCATGACTATGCTCGCACATTCGTCGGGGCAATTCATGGCTTCTACTTTCAAAATATTGCCAAAATACGAGAGCGGACCGCAGGATATCGGAAGTGCCTTGACATATACCCGTCGATATGCTTATGCTCTGATTCTCGGGCTCGTGAGCGAAGATGATGACGATGGAAACCGAGCGAGCGGAAACGAGTACGATCTCTGAAATACGGACGGATCGCAGGACAAGGTGATCGATATAAAAGAGTACCTCGATGCGATGATCGCCTGCAAAACTGTCGAAGAGCTCAAAGCAGTATGGGGAACAGTCGAAGAGCAGATATGGAATCCGAAAGAAACCAAACAGCTCGAAGCTACTAAGGACCAGATGAAAACAAAACTTACCCCTACCGATGAAAAGAAATCGAATATAGCGGGAAAGTTTGCGAAGAAGGCACCTGCTGAGGCAAATGCACCAACCGAGACACAGCAGGAGAAAATCGAAGATAAGCCGGCAGAAGATGTCGGGACTCTCGATATCACCACCGCAGGAGAAGAAAAATAATTAACCAATTTTTGATATGGCAGAAGAAAAAATCACATATGAAACCGGAGATATTGGGCTTGCCACATATCTCGACTACTGGATCGGATGAATCGAGTGCCAGAAATACCCAGACGGCCGAGCTTGTTTTTTCGTCATAAAACACGAAAGCAAGGAGCATATCGATCGACTCGTGCAATTATACGAGGATGAAAAAGATTTTACTCCTGCAAAAGCGTTTCGGAGAAAATACAAGCAGGTGTCTATCATGATCGAGCGGACCATGAACCCCAGAGGATAGATTTATTTTTTATTTTATTTTTCGATCATGAAATACTTCAAAATTTACGACGAGGTTATTGAGGGGGCGAATACTGCCGATGATGCAGTTTACACCTACCTCGCCCTTTTCTGAACCGAGACAGACACGACAGAAGACGCATTGCGGAATTGCCGAGAGATGGATATTTCTGCAGAGCATCTTATTCGATTGCTCTGCCTTGCGACTGATCTGCTCGAAGAGCATTACCCAGATTATAGCTCGAGCGAACTTATAGCCGAGTGCAATGATGCGTTTGCCGACTTCGAATATATCAACCCTGATTTCGAGCTTCGTGGATAGTTTTTTACTTTTATTATTTTTATTTTATGGCTAAGACAGAAACAGTCGAGATGGTGATAAACAATACACCCGTAATGTTTTACCCAAACTCGCACACCTACAAAATTTTGCAGGATGACAAATGGATCAGAATACCGAGCGTGACTACGATCTGCGGAGTTGTCGACAAGTCTCGACCATTGCTGACCTGGGCTTCTCGTTTGTGTTGCGATTTTTTGATGAAATTGCCGGTAGCACAGAGAGTCAATGCCGCTATTCAGCAGGCTTGCGATCTGTATAACGACAAAAAAGTCGAAGCTTCTGACACGGGTACTATCGTGCATGACTTCTGTGAAAAATGGGTAAAAAGCCAGATCGCAGGATCAACCGAGCCATTCGATGTAGAGGAACACATGAAAACTGTGCATGATGAAGCGGCGATCAACGGAATCACTGCTTTTGCTGAGTGGATAAACTCGCACGAGATCGAGTGGCTGATGTCCGAGCGTATCACCTATTCAAAGGTGCATAACTATGTCGGTACTTTCGATGCTACTGCGATTATCGATGGCAAAAAAACTATCATCGATTTCAAGACCTCGAACCGAGTCAACAAGGAATATGGATTGCAGACCTCTGCATATCTCCAAGCTCTCTGCGAGGAGACAGGAGAAAACCCTGCAGACTTTGATCGGCTTGTTTTGAGATTCGATAAAAAGACCGGATTTTTCGAGAGCGTAGCGTTCAAAAACTACGAGAACGATATTGCCGGATTCAATGCAGCGATTGTCCTTACCAATTCGCTCAAAAATATCGAAGAAGAGATCAAAGCGTACCAGAAAGAAAATGAGCAAAAGCCGGAGCAAGAATAATTTTTGCCCATACTGCAACAAACCGGTTTTCTGAGTTAAGGGGATGAATCGGACAGTATGCGAAATCTGCTGATATATGACTCGCAAACGTATAAAAAATGTCTATGAAACGTCAAAAAATACAGAAGATACTCCGTCCCCCGTTCAGTCTGGATGATCTGCTCTGGATTGGTAAAAAAGTCGAGAAATGGGGCGAAGTAAAGCTCACAGTCGAGAAATACGACGATCCTATCTCTCAGAGACAGAGGGACTACTATTTCGGTGTCGTCGTGGATATTTGCGAAAAAGAATACTGATATAGTCGGGATGAGATGCACGAAGAACTCAAAAAATTGTATCTGCCCGACTATGCCAGTATTGGCGATGAGATCACGAAGCTCGGATATAGTATGGACGATCTGCCTCAGATATTTGCCTACATAGCGAAAGCATACGATGGGCTGTCAATAACAGGAGAAACCAAGTGAAGTTTCGAGCAATACCTCAAGCGGATTCGTTTTGGCGAAGGGCAAAAGTGATGCTTTATACCCCTGCCCAACGAAGATCAGCGATGGAGCTGATGGGAAAAGATGAAAGAAAACTAGAAAAATATTTGCGTTTTGCTGAGAAAACAATAATATATCCCCGTGAGTAGTTTTATATTTTATTTTCATTTTATGGCTGACGAGAAAATTTTTATCGGGCGATATATCGGAGTAAAAACGAAGAGCTGATCTACTATAGATAAGTTTTTCCTTTCTAAGGCAGATGTGCTTGCTCTCGAAGATCACCTAGAGGACAAGGGTGCGAAATCTGGGCTCGGCGTAAACATCGTCGTCGGAGTATCGCAGAAAAGCGGATTGCCTTACCTTACTATCGATACTTGGAAACCTGATCCTAATTACAAAAAGAATCAGCAGTACCAGTCAAACAATAACATGGGTACCGGTCAACAGCCGACAGCGAAAGTATGAGAATTTTAATAACCCATTTTTATGCAAAAAACAATCGAAGAGAAAGCTCTGATTTTCGCAGGATGGATCATAAATAGATTCACTCAATACAAACTCGAAAAAATCGGTGGCAAGTTTCGGATATTCGAGAGCGATCTGGTGAAGTGTCCTGATCCTGAATTACTCATGCTACAGACTACCCGTGGCGTGATGGCTGATATCGTCGACCGGATCATGCAAAATGGTGCGATGACGAGCGAGCAGAAAATGGATGAGTCGGGCAGACACCTGGATTTCCAGATCGGTTTTTATGTGCTCAAGCAAAAACAAAAGCAAGATGACTAAAGATTTGATCCAAAAACTTCGAGCCACAGCTCTCGATTTCTCTCTCGGGTATGCAGAGAGAGCAATCGCCTCGAAAATGCTCGCTAAGCGGTGAATTTTCATCGACAGAGCCACTATCGAATGGAAGCCGGAGAGACTAGAAACCATTTACCCTGAGAACCGTATTTATTTATTTTGATTCGACCCATTATGAATTGAGCAACCTACGACATCTGTGCAGAAATAAAAGCCATCATCGTCAAAAGAGTGCCAAGACTGATGGAGCCGACTTTCGGATGCTATGTGAAAGTGCCAAAAAGAGTACAGCCATGATTTATGAAAGACTGGTGAAATTGAGAAGAGCTAGATTTCATGGAAACATGACCAGAGCGTATCGAATATGATATAGTAAGGATTTGATGCGAGTATAGTCTCGGAACCTTAAAAAGAGATATGACTTTTCACAATGTAGAAGAGAGACCAGAAATACTTTGACACGACCCATCGCCTCACGATATCGCTACTGCTCTTTGAGGATCGTGGTGCGTGAATGGTGACTGATATTTATATGATGGATGACTCGAAGAAAACTGGCAAGTTTTCTATAAAGTGCCAGAAAAATTTGAGGACTACGGAACCTGAGAATACGAAGAGGAAGCAAGGCAATTATTATCTCTTTTGAAAAAATAATTTATGGAATATAAAAAACTATTTGGCAAGAAAATTTTGATTACAGAGATTTTTAGAAAACAGACAATTCGTACTCCCGAGCTTCATATGGGAAAAAGGATAAACCGTATATGGTGTCCGGTGAGGTGGGCATTTTACCAAGAGGCAATAATAATCGGAGTTCGTACTTTGCAGGAGTGATGGAACGAGTGGGAAGAGGAGATCGGATATGTATTCACGCCACGGAGATATAAAAAAGCTTTATTGGTTGTCGAAAATATGCACAAAAAGCCAATACTGATACCGATGCCGGACGATAACTTATTAAATAGTCTTTTATGCAAATAGTCAATTTTCTTGGCGTGATATTTTGGAGCTTTGGTATTTTCTCAATGGGTGCTTATATTCCATCGCCTCAGGTGCCGATATTCGCCTATATTCAGCACAAGCCGATCGTGTTCGATTCTCCGGTGGCTACCAAGCCGATCGAGTTTCGAACAGACAACGATATCGTGCCGGACGAGTCGGGATTCATCGGAGTATTTTTTACTACTCGCTATTACACACCTATTCCATGACAGAAAAAATATTTTCCTGGATCATACGAAGCCGATCAGACAATGAATTGCTGAAAGTGAGGCGATTGCTTCACTACCTCGAGCGGTCACAAAGTCGTCGCAGGCGAAGAGTACAGAATTTTTGCTTGTCCGAGTGCTTTGGAAAAATGAACGAAGCTGAGAATTGAGGGCGTTGGCGAGGGGACCTGCGAGGATCGTGGATGAGCGATAAAAAGGCGGAAGCTCGATATATGGGTAGGCATAGGCGATACCGGTATAGAGAACCTTGCGAGCGATCGTGCGAGCGATACGCTCAGGCGTGTATATATTATAAAATAACGACCAAATAAGATGAAAACTATATCCAAAAAAAAGCTATTCAGTATAGATATGCTCTCTGCAGATGGATGGAAAAGGGTGCGAGAGGAATGTGCATGAATTACCACTAGATCATCTGATGAGAGACTTGGCGAGGGATGGGTATTTTTTATGCAGATATGGGCTGATGATAATGGCTATGGATTCGATCCTTGCCAACCTGATTCGATCACGAAGAGAGGGCAATATTTTTTCTGCGATATTTCAGATGAGAAGTTATTTTTTGCGGGCGATCTCGAAAAAGTTTTGCTCGACCGATGGTGCGATTATTTGCAATGAGACTAAAATAAAATGAGCAAAAAAAGAAAACCTAGAAAAGTAAAATGCCCATACTGCCAAAAGCCGGCTCGATGGTGCGATAATGCTGAGATATATGGCACGAGATATGGCACCTCCTATATGTGCTACTGGTGCAAGGATTGCGATGCTCGTGTCGGTTGTCACCAGAATACTCGCAACCCACTCGGGACTATGGCAAACAAGGAGCTTCGAGAGTGGAGAATACGAGCACACGCTGTGTTCGATCCTTTGTGGAGAGAGGGGAAAATGCGGAGAGGTGAGGCGTATATAATGCTCGCAAAACACTTCGGACGAGAAATCCATATTTGACAATCGGATATAGAAACTTGCAAAGCTTTAATTGAGTTCCTGAAATCGTAAAAACATTTGCGTTTTTCAGGCGTTATGTATACTGTCCTTATGAAAAAAAAGAAACCAAAACGACAAATAAACTTGCCGGATAATGTCTACCGCAGATTCACTGCGGGATTTTGAATTACTCAACCAACCGGCACAAAAAGAGAAAAAGCAGGCAAGATCGTGCGACTCTTGAAAGGATCATACGATACCATTGAGCTTATAAAATACCTGATCGGGATATACAATGGCGGAGATAAAAGACGGAGACTCGCTGAGGTGGCAGAAGAGGCGAACGGGCGATTGCTTGTGATAACCGGAAAGAGCACCGACGAACCGGAGCAGGAATAATTTATTTTTTATCACTTTCATCATGGGCAAGAACGAAGAGAAAGAGCCAAAGCTCAATATCATTTATACCAAAGTCGACGACCTGATCGAGTATGAGAATAACAACAAGGATCATCCCGAAGAACAGATCGAGACTATTGCCGATAGTATTCGGGAGCTTGGATTCAGAAATCCCATACTGATCGATTCTGAAAATGTGATAATTGCCGGACACGGACGGCTTTTGGCTGCGAAAAAATTGGGCATGACTGATGTGCCTTGCATTCTCGTCGATGATCTCACCGAGGATCAGATAAAAAAATACCGGCTGATGGACAATCGCACAGCAGAGCTATCGATGGACAACATGGAAAATATAAAAATGGAGCTTGAGGAGCTGAACGATGAACAGCTCAACAATCTCTATGCAGGGGTTCTTGATGATGATGGTCCGAGCAGTAAATCGAAAGAAAAAAAGGCGGAAATCGAATTTACAGAGGAGCTGATGGAAGCACACAACTATGTCGTGCTTTATTTCGATAACGAAGTCGATTGGATGACTGCGGTCGACAAGCTCGGCATCACTACAAAAAAGACTCCTGACAGTCGTCCATGATATGAGAGAGCAGGGATCGGACGAGTCGTGAAAGGTGCCGATGTTATTTCTCGAATTATCTAAAAATGAATATTCAATTTTTCACGCCTAGCTACAAAAGGGCGAAGACGACGGAGATCGATCAGTACCTAAAAAATGTGCATTTTTGTGTACACGATTTTGAGGCTGAGGAATATAAAAAATACCATGACAATGTGATAGTTATGCCGGACGAGCTTCGATGAAACATGGCGAGAGTGCGAAATTTTATACTCGATTATGCTCGGAGAAACTGAATCGATGTCTGCGTGATGCTTGACGACGATGTGGAATATGTCGGCTATTTTGAAAAACAGGAACTCTGCAAACTCTCTGAGGCAGAGCTTTTGTCATACATATGGGAATGGGCGGAAATCTCGAAACAACTTGGCACAGTTCTCTTTTGACTGAACCTGCAGAGCGATCCTAAATTCTACCGAGAGTATTCGCCATATTCTCTGCTTTCTCCGGTTTTATGACCCTTTATGGCGATAATCACGGAGGGAAACTACCTGAGATTTGATGAAAGACTCGGGCTGAACGAGGATTATGACTTCTCTCTGCAAGTGCTTCAAAAACATCACAAGATTTTTCGGAATAATAAATTTCACTATCGGTGCGGACACCTCACAGACAAGGGCGGATGTGGTGCGTATCGGCTTTTAGACGAGGAGAAAAAACAGGCAAAGGTGATGATAAAAAAATGGGGTAGCAGAGTTGTATCATATGATTTCAAAAAGTCTACGAACCCTAGAATAAATTGCCCTCTAAAATGAATATAAATATTTGCGTTTTGTAGGGAATATAATACTATATCCGTACATTATCATTTTATTTTTATTTTATGGCATCGATGAAAGAAGCGAAAGAGATAAGGACTACAGTTTTTAAGGGTATCAACAAATACTCGCCAAAAGAGTCATGGAAAAGAGCTATTGACTACAGCACAAAAAAAATGGCAGAGATTCGAGCAGTCAACGGACCCGGCTTTCATAATTGGAGAATGTGCAAGGATATTTTAGCAAAAGAGTTCGGCAAGTTATTCGTCGAAAAAAAGGTGCCTACCGATGCAGAGATCATGCGAGACATATCGATAAAAGACGAGCTTGCTATCTCTCTCAAAAAATAATATGAGCAAAAACCAATCAACAATTCAGAAAGCCGACAAGGTTGCCAATATGATCGTCGCAAAACTCGAGACCCTACACGGGATCGAAAAAGATATTTTTTGGATCGGGCTATCTGATCTCGAAAAAAATTGCGTCGTCGTCTCTCTATTTCCATCACTCTCAAAATAAT
>ERZ869929.243-NODE-243-length-36845-cov-44.741180_pt1 | contig 36845 bp, 50 predicted proteins | sample MGYA00579312_ERZ869929 | MGnify/ENA primary metagenome ERZ869929 (study PRJEB32216, sample SAMN09231818) | wastewater metagenome | place: USA: Maryland | collected 2016-08-09 | study: EMG produced TPA metagenomics assembly of the PRJNA472060 data set (Reclaimed... | reverse complement strand
CGCTCTCGCCCGTCGCGCTCGCCGCGCCGCTCTCGCCCGTCGCGCTCGCCGCGCCGCTCTTCTTCGTAGCGTGGCCGCCGGGCTCGCGCTTCGCTGCCTTCTGGCGCTCTGCGACGATCTCCATGATGCGCGCCGACATGGCCGGAGAGATCATGTTCAACGCACCGGCGAAGGAGCCAACGTAGAGCACTTTGCAGCGTGGAACCTTGACCTTCGATCCGATCTCGACGGCTTCGGCTCGCTTGGCGCCGCAGATGTACCAGAGGGCATCGACGTCGACCGGGCTCTTGGTCAGGCCCCAGTCTCCCAGGCCGTCGGCTAGGCCATGAAGACCGTTGCCGCATTCGGCCTTTGGATCCCAGTCCGGTGCCTCGACCATGCCGCCAGCTTCGAGTGGCCACTGGAAACCGCCATACGAGCGGCCCTTGGCGTCGGCGCTGCGGATGAACATGAAGTCGTGGATAAATTCGTCAGCGGAATTCATCGCTTCGACCTCGTCACCTTGACGTCCAGCCCCGCCTCCCGGCCCGACTTCTCGACCGCTTCGGCGAACTCGCCCGACTCGATGACCTCGGCGAGCGTCATCTGCTCGGAGTCGACGTCCTGCGCGAGTCCCTGGAGCTGGGTTTCGAGCGCGGCGATGCCTTCGTTCATCGATTTCACGACCTCGCGCTTGTTGCGCTTCGCGGTCTCGATCTCGAGCACCAGCGTCGCCAGCTGCTTCTCACGTTCGTTGATGGCCATCATGCAGAGGCTCCTTCGGATTCGATCTCGCGGTAGAGGACGAAGCTGCTGTCATCGGGGTCGCCGCTCGCGCGGACGTCGTAAGTGCCGGCGGTTAGCGGCTGGTTGAGTCCGACCCTGGTGTAGCCCAGGCCTCGGAGCCGAGCGAGCTCGTTGCTGCGCTCCTTGAGCGTGGCGCAGTAGGTCTGCACGACGCCCTTGGTTGGCTTGCGGCCCTTCACGCTGCGCGCCGTGTCGTCGGTGGGCGCCGCCTTGGTGGCCTTTCTCACCTTCTTGGTCTTGCCCTTCGCGGCCTTCGCGGCGTGGGTTCCGGTCTTCTTCGTGGTGGCCGGCTTCGATGCGGCTGGCCGCTGATGCTCGCTGAGCACGCGGATGCAGTTGCGGATCTCGCGCGCCTGGTTCTCCAGGTCGGTGGCCTTCGCGTCGAGGACGGCGAGAATGCCTTCGTCGGTCATGACCATCAGACCGGCGCCCAGTTGAGGTCGTCGTGGCCGGCTTCGCGGGTCTTGCCGTCGCCGTCGGCGTCGTCGCCCTTGAGGGTGGGCGCGGCGACGTAGACGCCGATGTCGTTGAGCGCGGCGTTGAAGGCGGCGACATCGTGGGGGTCGGTGATGAACACGACTTTGCCGTTGCGATAGTTGACGACGACGGAGTTGGCAACGCCGGTGGTGGCGAAGGCCATCGTGCATTCCGGTCTGAATTCGAGGATGTCGGCGGTCGAGATTTTCATCCCGCTCGGCAGGATGGCGAGGTTGGGGTCTTTGGCGAGGCGCTCTTCGTCCATGCGGTCGGTGGGGTAGGCGGCGTCGAGCTGGTCGACGAGCATGTCCAGGTGCTGCAGCTGCTCCTTCGTCATGTCTTCGATGCGGTCTGGCAGTTCCATCGCTCGTTCTTCTTGGGTTGCGGGTTGCGGTTTACGGCTTGCCGCCGTTGGGGGCGTAGGGGTTGATCGGGAGCCAGGTCAGCACGGCGCGCTTGGTGCTCGAGCCGGGGGCGGTGCAGATGCGGTCGGGGCCGTGCTCGACGAGAAACTTCTTGTCGCGGAGCTCGGGCAGGCGGCGGGCGACCAGGTGGTAGTCGAGGCCGCTCCGGTGGGCGAGCTCTTTGCTCGTCGTGGCGGGGAAGGCGCGCAGCGCGGCCATCACCTGGGCGAGCTCGAGGTCGGCGCGGCCCGACTCGGTGACATCTTCGGCGGCAGCCTTCGAGGACTTCGGGTCTTCGGTGCGGGCGCGGTGGCGCGCGGGCACGGTCGCCTGGCTGGGCGGGAGTTGAACCTCCGGCTCGACGTAGAACTTTCCCTCCGGGTGCGCTGCCGCCATGGTCGCGGCGCGCTTGTCGTAGGGGGAGGTGAAGAGGGCGATCTGGTCGATCACTCGGCCTCCGTCGCGATGCATTCGAGGGTGGCGATGTAGGCGTCTCCGGTGCCCTCTTCGGTCCAGGTCCAGACGCCTTCGGTGAGGGCGAGGCGGGTGGCGATGCCGATGTAGATGGGCGCCCCGGTGGCGTCGTTGCAGTGGAGCGGCGTGCGGCGGAGCGGCTTCGGGGTGACGGTGTGGCCGAGGTTCGCGATGCAGCGCTCGGTGGTCAGGTAGTCGGTTCCGGCGCGGACTAAGGCGATGCCGCCGCCGCTGGGGGTTGCGGCTTCGACAGTGGTGCTGGTGAGGGCGTCGAGGGTCGAGCAGAGCATCTCGTTCTCGGAGATGACCTGCGGCTCTCCGGCGTGGATTGCGGCGCCGTGCGCCGTGGCGAGCGCGAGGGCGAGCGCAAGCGGGGCGAGTCGAGCGTAAGTCGAGCGCGTGTCTTTCACTGCCATCCTCCAGGGGTGCCGGATTCGAAGCCGTCGGTGAAGATCTCGCCGAGGATCGGCCCGCCGGCGACGGGGACGATGTACCAGGCGAAGTGCTCGTCGATGAGGACGTCGGCGCGATAGCGGACGTGCATGCCGTCGGCGGTGAGGGTGAACTGCTCGACGCGCCCGCCGGTGGTCATTGGTTGGGAGATGCGCGCTCCTGCCTGGCGGTCGATCGGTGTCGACCAGAGGCCCCATCCGTTGCCGCTCGCGGTCTCGCCCTGGGTGTAGATCACGCGGCGGGAGTCGGCGGAGATGAGCGCGGTGTTGGCGACGTCTTCGAGGGCCGGTGTCGTGTGGCCGATCTTCCGGCGGACGCCGCCGACCGCGGGCGTCGACCAGAGCTCGAAGACCTGGCGGCGGGCGAAGTCGGCGACTTCGACGCGCCATTGGCCGTCGGGGGAGGTCTTGGTCTGGATCACGCTGGGCTGCGCGCCGAAGGCCACGCCGCCGAGAAGGAGGCCGCCGATGAAGGCGATGGTGACCAGCCACCAGTGAATGACGCGCTCGTTGGCGACGAAGCGGGCGTCGATGGCGCGTAGCTCACGGAGACCGTCTTCGAGGTAGTCGAGGCGGGTCTTGAGGTCGAGGTAGCTCATGCGGCGCGCTCGCGGTCGCGGGAGGCTTCGCGGAGGCGGGTGGCGCGGTCGGCGCGCTGCTCGCTGGTGGCGCGGGTTCCAAGGTAGGGGTTCCAGCCGCCGGGTTCGGCGGAGGCGGCTTCGGCGGAGGCGGCTTCGGCGGTCGCCTCGCGGCGATCGGCGTCGAGGTTGTAAATCAGCAGGCGAATGGCGTCGGACATGGTCAGAGCTCCAACAGGCGGCCAGGGGTGCGCGTTGCGTTGACGGCTTGGGTGAACGAAGCCCGGTGCTCCCGCGCGGCCGGGCGCCGCGTCCTAGTACGCCGAAGAGTGGGCAAGGGGAAGCTCTGCCCGGTTGTGTGCCGCTTGCGGCGGGAGGTCACGATGGCCTCCGGTCCTGGGCGGCGAGGGCTGCCAGCTGCGCCACGACGGCCGCTGGCTTCCCGGAAACGATGAGGATGGTGGTGCGGCTCACGGATTCACCCGCACGAATTCGACGACCCAGACCCACGGATTTGTCTCACGGCCGTGGCCGCGCTTGGCGTTGATTGAGTCCCAGAGCCGGCCGTAGGCTTCGCGCGGGGAGACGCCCACCTGATTGACGATCCGGTCGAGCTCGATGTCGATCAGCGGTCCCCGCATTCCTTCTTCTTGCGCGTCTGCCTGCGAGATCTCCTGCAGCCGCTCGACGCGCACCGCCTTGACCTCCAGCGTCAGGCGAGAAAGTCCGCGTGGGCAGAACATCGCCGGGAGCGTCTTCAGCTTCCATGGCCAAGCGTCGGCCTTGGTCAAGTCGCCGTCAGCGACATAGGACGACTGCGCGTACTCGCCGTCCTTGAAATCGAGTGCGATGGCCTCTTTCACCCATAGCCGATCGCCAGGGACGCCGTAGGGGTAGCGGATCGGCTTGCACTTGCAGGCGCCTTCTCCTTCCGGCAGAGATGGTCCTCCGACCCATCCACAGTGGGCGCTGTATTCGTTTGGCTGCGGCTTCACCACCCGCCGCGTCTGTGTCTTCCGCCCTTCAAGAATCGCCCGCACCATCGGGCCGGAGAAGAGAATCGGTCGCTCGCGCCGTTCACTCATCGCGGGCCTCGCGGCGATCCGGTGACGGGCCAGAAGGCGACGGTGGCGGCGACGAAGATGCCGCCGAAGAAGACGGCGAGGCTGCCGCCGAGATCGTAGCGCGCAGCGGCGAGTGGGGAGCCGAGAAGGGCTACAGCGAGCGAGCCGGTGGCGAGGATGCGGCGGAGGGTCATGCGGGCATCTCCGTGGGCATGGGCTTCGAGCGGTGGAGGGTGTCGCTCGCGAGATCGGCCAGGGCGTTCCAGTCGGCGAGGGTGCGGCAGCGGATGGACTCGGCGCGGACGATGGCGGCGGAGTCGTGGTCGAGGCGGTCGATGGTGGCGTTGACGCGGTGGATGGCGTCGCGCAGTTCGGCGGCAGCGCGCTCGCCGGGCGAGTGGGCTGCGGAAAAAGAGGGGAGAGGGCTACGGGTGAGGGAAGATCTACCTGGGCTCGGCTTGTCTTGTCTTGACTCGGCTAGGCTTGATAGGCGTCCGTTTTCGAGAAACTGCGCGGTTTCGGCCGCCGTTTTCGAGGAACTACTCGGTTTCGGCCGCCGCGCTGACAGTTCTTGTCGGTTGGGCTCGTCGTCGAGCTCGGGGAGATCGTCGTCGAAGTCGATGCCGGAGAGCTCGCGCGGGGAGATTTCCGCAGGCTTCCGCAGGTTTTCCTGAGCGTGGATGTCGAGACCGATCTCGGCGGCGCGGCGCTGCCAGACCTCGAGGCCGAGGTAGTAGGTCTCGGCGCAGACGGTCGGGTCTTCCTTCACGGCGCGGCCGATCCGCTTCTTGACATACTCGGGGGCGTGCTCGTACCAGTCGTGCACGGCGTAGAGCTCGCCCTCCACCACGACGTCGACCAGGCGCGCCAGCACCAGCGCCGCGGCGAAGGCGCCGGGCGGGTATTTCTCGGTGTCGGCCATCGCCCAGCCGGCCGCCGCCTCGATGTCTTGCAGGTCACCGATGAGCGGCGTGCCGTTCTCCCACGTCGTCTCCCAGAAGGCGGAGAGGTGGCCGCGGAGATGCTCCGGCGAGTCGACGCGCACCATCGCGAGCAGGCGGCGGAACTTCCGGTTGGAGCGGAGGGCGAGCTTGGCCAAGTTGTCAGGCTCCTGCGGCTTCCGGCTGGTCGGGCAGCTGGCCGGTCATGGCGAGGAAGAGGCGGGCTTCGATGGCGGCGTCTTTGAGGGCGTAGGTGAGGATGGTGGGGAGGTGCTCCCGAGCTTTGGAAGGGCTGGCGAGGATCTCTTCGACCATGCCGGGGACCTTGCTGCCGTCGAGCTCGGCTTTGTGGCTGGGCAGGCCGAACTCCTCGAGCAGGTCGGCGAGCGCCACGAAAGGCTTCTCGACCTGGCTGAACCGCCGGCCGTACTCGCGCATGGTGTCGAAGACGGGCTGATCTGCGGCGAGCGCCGCTGGCATGCGGAGGCCGGCCTTGAGGTAGGCCCAGCGGAGCTTCGGCAGGTCGAAGCCGCGGATGTTGTGGCCGACCAGGGTGGTGCTCTGCCCGACGTAGGCGTCGAGGCCGGTGCGGAGTGCCACGAGCATCTCGCGCGCCGTGGCGAAGCCCTGCACGATGCCGCCGGTGCCCTCGTGGACCTCCGTGAAGCCGGCGCCCAGGCAGTGCAGGGCGTAGAGGCCGCGCGGCGTCTGGATGGTCACGATGACGACGGGTGAGCTATCGAGCAGGGCGCGCTTCTCCGTCTTCTTTTCGCGCATCTCGAGGAACGCCCGGCCGCAGGCTTCGGCGGTCTTGTAGGTCGAGGGTGGGGTGTAGTGCAGGCGCATCCAGCGCTCGGCCTCTTCGGGCCGGCCGTTGGTGGTCTCGATGTCGAGCGCCAGCCAAGGCTCGGGCTCGGGGCCGCAGAAGGTCGCGAGCGGCGCGGCGAGGGTGACGGAGTCGCCGGCCATGGCGAGCTGCGCGAGGGCCTCGGGTGTCGGATTGGGATCGCCGAAGAGGATCACCAGCGGCGCCCTCCACCGAAGCCGCTACCGCCGCCGAAGCCGCCACCACCGAAGCCGCCGGGCGGCTTGGGCCGGTAGACGCGCACCGGGAAGCCGGCGGCGAAGAGGGACTGCACGAGATTCATCAGGGCGGCCGGGCTCGCGGCGTGCTCGGGGCCGAAGATGATGTCGACGGTGACGGAGCTGCCATCGCCGCTCTTGAGCTCCACCGGAACGGAGACGCCGGTGGCGGTCATGCCGCCGCTCGCCGGCGCGCCGAAGGCTGGCGCGGGTGCGGCCGGCGCCGGCGCTGGCGCGCCGAAGCCGACGGGGGTGCCACCGAAGGGCATCACGCGAGCACCGCCGTGGCTTCGGTTGCGGTGGCGGGCGCGCCGATGTGGTTGACGGCGAGGCCGCCTTCGGTCGGGCGGGCGGTGATGACGCGGAGGCCGAAGGCGGCGGCGCGGTCGGCGAAGAGCTGGCGGTGTTCGGCGTCGAGGGCGAGCCAGTAGCGATCGTCGAGGCCGATCACGGCGCCGGGGCCGTAGATGCTCGCGGCGACCTCGAGCACGGCGTCGATCTTCTGGCCTTCGCTCTGGCGGAGCTCGAAGTCGAGGAGGTTGCCGGCGGCGTCCTTGACGTGCAGCCGGCCGACGATGACAGTCAGGCGGCCGGCGCGCTCGGCGATCCCGGGGAGCTCAGCCATGCGGTCGTACACGGTGGTGGCGATCTGGCGCAGCGCTTCGGCGCGCTCGGTCGCGGCGTCGCGGTCGAGCTTGGCGGTCTTCGCCATTTCGAGGAGGTTCCGCACCTGGGCGGAGACGACGGCCGCGCGGCGTGTCTCGGTGGCGCGATTGGCTTCGATCTCCAGCGCCTCGACTTCGAACTCCTCCGGACCTTCGGGCACCTGGGCGAGGATGGCGGACTGGCGGTCCCACTTCGCGGCTCGCTCGGCTTCGCGGTCCTGGGCTTCCTTGAGGGCGAGACCGTCGGCGCGAATGCCGGCCATGGACTCGCGCACCTGGGCGATCTCGCGCTCGAGGTTGCGGATGCGATCGTCGGCCGAGGCGAGTGCGTCACGGCGGAGCTGCAGGTCGCGGTCGTAGCGGGCGGGGTCGGGGCGGTCGCCCAGCGTCTCGCGGATCTCGTTCTGCTGCATCTCGAGGGCGAGGCGGCGGCGGCGGGCTTCCTTGGCGACGGCGAGGGCGCCGGTGGCCTCGGTCTCGGCGCGCTCGGCTTCGGCGACGGGGATCTCGATGAGGGCCTCTTCGCCGCCGGCGCGCTCGAGCGCCTGGTCGGCGGCCTGCTCGGCGGCGGTCGCGACGCCGGCGGCGGCCTTGGCGGCGGTCTCGGCGTTCCGGGCGTGGCGGTGGGCGATGAGTCGGGTGCGGTCGGCGGCGTCGGCCAGGTTGTCGAAGGCGTTCTCGCCGTACTCGGCGAGCACGTCGTTGGCGATCGCCTCGTTGCCCGCGAGAGTCGAGATGCTGGTGGCGTCGAAGGGTGGGGCGAGCAGTTCTACCAGGGCGCGCACGCGGGCGGTGGCCGCTTCGTCGGTGCCCTTGATGCCGGGGTCGATGATGCGGGTGACGGGGCCGGCGTCTTCGATCTCGATCTCGGCTTCGCCGGTCGCCTTGACGACCTTGCCAATCTTCACCACGAGGCCCGGCACGGTGATGCGGCCTTCGATGGCGCCGTCGCGCTTCTCGAGCGGCACCTTGTCGCCGAAGGCGCGGCGGATCGCCTGCATGGCGGAGGTCTTGCCGGCGCCGTTCGCGCCGACGAGCTCGTTGACGCCCGGCTTCAAGAGGAGCTCGGCGTGGTGGATGCCGCCGACGTTGTCGATGGTGACCGGGATGTCGGGGACTTTCTTGCGCGTCGTCTTGGGGCTTGCTGCGGTGGTCATGGGCTCGTTCTCCTGTTGAAAGGCTGAGTCAGGCTTTGTGGCCGTGGGTGATGACGCCGGTGGGGCGGACGGGGCGGAGGCCGTCGATGGAGGTCTGGAGGCGGTTGCGGACGGCTTGGAGCTCGGCCAGTGCCTGGTCGACTTCGGGGAGGAGGGCTCTGGCTTCGGCCGGGGTGATGCCGTTTTCGGCGGCGGCGGCGTAGGCGGCGCTCGCTTCGCTGAACTCGCGCATGGAGCGGGCGAGGAGGGCGAGGTCGGTTTCCTTCTCTCTTCCAGTGGCGGCTTCGGGCACGGCGCTCGCCAGCTCGTGGCCGCAGGCGCGGGCGAAGAGGTGGGCGGCGGCGCGGGTGCGCTCGGCGCCGAAGCTCTGGGCGGCGCGGTGGGTGAGCGTCACCAGGCGGTGCAGCCAGTGGCGGCCGAACTTGTCTTCGCGGCGCTCGCGCTGCTTGTTGAGCTCGCGGCGGGAGATGCCGGTGGCGTTGGCAAGGCGGTCGACGTCGTGGCCGAGGATCTCGTCGAGGGCGCGGATACAGGCGTCGGAGAGGCGCTCGGGGTCAGACCAGAGGAGGCGCAGCTGGTCCTCGACGGGGGCGGCGGCAGGCTTCAGAGTGTTGGTCATGGTCACGGTGTCTAGCGGTAGGGGAAAGGGCGATCGGTTTCAGAGGACCGGCTTGCCGTTGACGGAGAAGAGGTCGAGGGCCTGTTCGCGGGTGAGGCGGAAGACGCTCGCGAGGTTGCCGATGAAGCGGAGGTTGGGGCTCTGGCCGTCTTCGATGCGGCGGACGAGGTCTTCGCTGACGTCGAGCTGGGCGGCGAGGCCGCCGCGGGAGAGGCGCAGGGTGATGCGCCAGGCGGTGAACTTGGGGAACTGGCTGCCCTCGGCGTCGGCCCAGCGGCCGGAGAGGCGGTGCTCTTTGGCGGCGGCGGTTTGGTCGAGGAGGTCGTCGGCCTGGTCGAGCTGGGCAGGAGAGGGGCGGCCGGCGGCCGTGGCGGCGGACATCACCGGCCGCCCCTCTGGAAGAGCGGGGAGTAGCCGCTCGGATGGGAAAAAGGCCGGGCCCCCTTCGCAAGACACGCGCTCGCGGGGAGGTTGGCAATTCCTGGGCATCGCCCGGAGGGCCCGGTGTTGGCAGGTACGGAAATCACGCGACCGCTTCGACCTTGGCGAACCAGGAGTCGATCGTCGACTCGGGCTCACCGAGAACCAGAGCGAGGAGCTTGCGGGCAGGGGTGCCGGGAATGGCTCGGCCAGTCTCCCAATGAGAGACGGCGCCATCGGTCACGCCGATGATCTGGGCGAGTGATTCCTGGCTCAGCGCTCGGGCTTCGCGGGCGGCTCGAAGTTTGTTGCCGGTATCGAAGTTGGTGTGTTCCACGTGGAACAATCTAGGCAATAGATTGCCTGTTGTCAAGAGGTTTCTGCAAAATACTTCGACTTACCGCCCAAAGCCCCGTCAGGCTTGCAGTTGATTGCGTGCGCCGCCTCCAGTTCGGACCTAGAATCCGCCTCTGTGGATCTAATTTCCGGCTATGGGTTGGTCTTTCGCCTGATGCGCGAGCGGGCTGGGTTGACGCGCGTCGACCTGGCGGAGCGGGCCGGCGTTTCGGATGGAACGCTTGGCCGGATCGAGCGCGAGGTAGGCCCGCCGACCATCGAGACGCTCGCGCAGGCGCTGCACGCGATGGGGGTATCGCTTATCGACTTTGCGGTCGCGCTCGAGCGACAGCGCCACGGTGGCTCTGCGCAGGTGCCTGGCCGCGCGCGGCCGGAGTGGGTCGGTCTCTTTCGTCGGAACGGTGTCGATTCACGAGTGCTGACGGGCGCGGCGCTCGCCGCCATGTCTGATCCCGACGGCGCCGCCGACCTGGTCGCGAGCGCGATTCTTGCCGCGCGAGAGATGGCGGAGGAGGCGGTCTCCGAAGTGCGGCGGGCGGAGCTTTCGCTTGTGGCAGAGTCTCCGGCGGACTACGACGCTGGAAAGGGGAAGCGATGAGCGAGCCGACGGCGAAGGTGGAGCAGGTCTTCTACGATCGCGACGGCGTGCGCGTGACTTCGGCGCGATTTCAGGTGGGCGCGCAGACGTATGCGATGAACGCGGTCAGTTCGGTCGCCTACCAGAAGCGCGAAGCGGAGACCGGTGGCGGCTGGGGGTTACTCGCCGTCGGCTCGGCGCTGCTGTTCTTCGACCTGTTGGCCCTCGCGGTGATGACGTTTTCGCTCGGTATCGTGCTCTTCGGCCTGGGGGCGCTCGCCATGATCGGCGGCGGCTGGTCGATCGTGCGCTCGGCGAAGCCGACTTTCATCGTGGCGTTGACGACGGCGAGCGGACAGTCGACGGCGCTATCCAGCCCCGATCGCGAGTATGTCGAGTCGGTGGTGCACGCGCTCAACGAGTCGCTGGTGTCCCGCGGGTAGGGGTGGCGTTTGGGGCAGGCCACTATCCCTCGCCCTGTTGCAATTCGATGCTCCTTTTTGCCAGATTCGTATCTGTCGATTGACCGCAGAGAAGGCTCCTCTCCCGGAGGGCGAAGACGGCGCGATGGTGCGGCGTCTGTCAGGTCAGGGAGGCGGTCATGGTCTTGTTGGACGATCGGTCGAAGGGTGTGCGGCTGGTGCTCGAGCAGCGCGGCACGTTGGCGCGGTTCACGTTGGAGCTGCCAGGCGCATCGCGGGAGCAGCGGGAGGCCGTGGCGGTTTCGCTGCGGGTGTTCTGCGAGATGCTCGCGCTCCGGTTGGTCGGCCGCCCCCACTCTGGTGGCCGCGGCTGATGCGGCCGGCTTCGAAGGCGTCTCGCGCGAGCGGGGCGCCTTTTTTCTTGGCTGTGTCAATCGGCGGTGCAGAACGGGCTTTTCTGCGCAAGTTATGACCGCTCTCGCTGCGCGTTGGTTCAGCCTGACTGGATGTTCGTGCAGCGTGAACGGCGCTACCAGCTGATCGAGAGGCCGCCGACGCCGACGGCGCCGGATTGTTGGGAGAAGGCGGCGAGGCCGCGACCGCCCCAGGTGATGGCGCCGGTCTTTGGGCCGCGGTAGGCGACGGTTCCCCAGCCGCCGAAGTCGGGCTTGCCGTTGCCGTAGACGACGCCGCCGCCGATCTCTTTCACCCATTTCGCTTCGTTCTGGAAGAAGCTGCTCGACTGGCAGACGATCGCCTTCGGTGGCGTCGGCGGCTGCCACTCGTGGAAGGCGGCGCGCAGGTCGACGCGCTGGCCGAAGCCGGCGAGCCAGGCGGCGACGTCGACGCTCACGCCGCTCGGGTGGTGGGTGAAGGTCTCTTCGGCGAGGAACATGGGGAAGCGCTGGGGCTTGTCGACCTCGTTGATGCTTTCGTCGGCGAGCGGCGCTGCGGCGTTCTTCTCTTCCGGCTGGACGGTCATGCCGTACTTCTTGGCCGCGGCCTTGCGTTCGGCGAGGGTGAGCTGCGGCCGCGCGATGGGCAGCGGCTGGGTGACGGTGGAAGCAGTGGCCGCCGGGCCGGGCGTCGGAATGCCTGGGTCGACGATCGGCGGCACGGGCTTCGGCGGCTTCGGGGTGCTCCAGGTGCGGCACTGGCCGGCGATCCACGAGAGGGCGAGCAGCGAGACGAAAACGGTGGCGACGGCAGCGACGACGCGGGCGGTGTGCGAGAGGGCGAGGAACGGTTTCCAGTTCATGGTTTGCTCCTTCCGGGCAGGATCTCTTCGAGGGTGTTGATGATCTGCTCGAGGAGGATGCGCCGCATGGCGTCGGTGTCTTTGGGGGCGATCGGCCAGAGGAGGATGTGGAGCATCTCGTGGACGATGGTGCGCTCGACTTCGGCGGCGTTGTCGAAGGCGCCGCGCTTGAGGAGGATGCGGGCGGTGCGGTTTTCGAGGCCGGTCGAGTCCCACTGGTCGGCGTGGCTGGCGTCGGTGACGGCGCAGGCTTGCTTGGCGATCTTGGCGGGGTCGGTTTCGTCTTCGTCTTCGGCGAAGAAGGCGGTCAGCTCTTCGAGCGTGGCCCAGCGCGGCGTGATGCGCCAGTCGCGGAGGCGGAATTTCTCCTGCCAGTGGGCGACGATCGGGTCGAGGGCGGGCTCTGCCTTGGCGCCCTTCATGCTTTCGCCCTCGTGACCTCAAAGCGGATGCGCTCGTCGTGCTTTTCGTTGCGGCGGTAGTCGATGTAGAAGCGCACCCAGAAGGCGCCTTTGGGTTTCGGTGGCATGCCCTTCTCGACGGCCCAGCCGTTGCCGCTCGAGAACTCGTCTTTGTAGCCGGGGATCTTGAGGAAGACCATCTCGTCGAGCTGCGGTTTGCCCAGGTGGTCGAGCTGCTCGCGCATGATGGGCAGCTCCCAGGCATCGTGGGTGTGGCCGGAGACGACGATGTCTGCGCCGCCCAGGTAGACGGCCTGCCGCGCGCTCTGGATGACGTCGCGGGTGACGGGCCCGCCGCCGCCGTAGCCGTGGCTGTAGCGCAGCACTTTCTTGGAGCTGTTGCGGCTTCCACGGGTGAACTGGAAGCGGACCCAGCCGGCGTAGCTGCCAACGTGGACGTGCGCGCCGCCGGCCTGGCGGAGGCGCTCGGCGAGGCGCTCGGTCAGGTCGGTTTCGTGGCGCTTCTCGACGGAGGTCTCGTGGTTGCCGCGGCCGAGGAGGATCCAGTTGGCGGCGTAGCGCTGGTAGAAGTCGGCGTTGTAGTCGACGAGGCGGTCGAGGTACTTGGCGGAGACGAGCTCGGGGCGGAGCTGGTCGACGTCGGCCCTCTTGTCCCACTTGCCCTGCATGGCGCAGAAGAGGTCGCCGAAGTCGAGGATGCCGGCGTTTCTTTCGAGGGCCAGGTCGAGGTGGCGCTTTTCGAGCTCGTGGTCGGCGTGGAGGTTGTCGTGGTGGGCGTCGCTTCGGAGGAGGAACCACTGCTCCCAGCCGGCGCCGCCGTAGGGGGTGGTGACGGTGAGCGCGGTGGGGGCGGTGCGGGTGACGGCGAAGTTGGGCTTGGCGGTCACTCGCCCTCCGCGTTGCCGAAGGTGAGGAGGTTGAAGGCGGCGAGGATGCGATCGTGCTGGGCGGGCGGGAGGCGCTCGCCCTGGAGGACTTCGGCGAGGAGCAGGGTGGCACGGCCTTTCTGGCGCTGCTCGACGAGGAGGTAGGTGAGGCCGTCAACCATCTCTTCGATGGCTTCGCCGAGGACGGGCTTCCTGAAGAGGTCGCCGCCGTGCTCGCGCTGACCGCGGAGGTACTTGTCGTGGATCAGCTGCTGGGCCTGGCGGGAGATGAGGACGGCTCCGCTCATGAGCTCGGGGGCTCCTTTACCGAACGGCGACTTCGAGGAGTGGGGTGCGCTGGTAGACGAGGCCGGCGGTGGTGGTGACTTTGCACTCGACGCCGTAGGTCTGGCCGGCGGTGCCGCCGGAGAGCTCGATGCTGGTGACGTAGCCGCTTTGGACTTCGGCGCCGCCGGTGAGGCCGGCCGGGACGGTCCAGTCGACGGCGGTGATGGGGTCGGTGCCGAGGAGATCGCCCCAGGCGATCGAGTAGACGAGGGTCTCATGCGGGTCTTTGTCGGGCCAGGTGAGGCGGGCTGGGTTCGTCATCGGGTCTCCGTGGCCGCGATGCGGCGGCTCTCGTAGCGTGGGGTGGCGGTGCGGGTTTCGCTCGGCGGCACGAGGTGGCGGCGCTCGTAGCGCGGGCGCACCTGGCGCGCGAGGTCGACGAGCCAGGGGCGGGTGCCGGTGATGCGAAGGCCGCCGCTCGCGACGAGCTTTCTGCCGCGATAGGTGGCAGCGGCGCCCGTCGCCTGAAGGCCGCCGGCCGCGGTGCGCTTCGTGCCGCGATTGGCGGTCGCGGCGCCGCTCGCCTCGAGGCCGCCGTCGCCGGTGATGGCGGCGGACTGCTGCGCGCGCCCGAAGGCGCTGAGGGCGTTGGCGGAGAGGGGGGAGTGGCCGAGCATGGCTGGCTAGTTGGTGCTGCGGCTGGTCTCGTACCAGTTGGTGCCGTCGTAGACGAGGGAGAGGGTGGAGTCGGCGGCGGTGACGAAGTTGCCGGCGAGCTTGAGGTTGCTGCCGTCGGTGACGGTGAGGACGCCGTCGAAGATCATGGTGATGGCGACGCCGGACTCGAAGTTGGTCGAGGTGATCGAGGTGATGTTGGTGGTGCCGGTGACGTGGAAGACGCGGCCGGTGGGGGCTGGGAGGGCTGCGGCGGAAGCGATGGTTGCGCCGCCGCCGATCAGGCTGCTAATCGTCGTAGTGCTGGAGCCAGTGCGCAGAACACCTGCGGCGTGACGCTTGAAAACGGTGTCCATGATGATCGAAGCGAAGTCGTTACTGTTGCCCCACTCGATTGTTCCTAGACTCAAGATCTGCGTCTCGAATTGAATGTGGCGCAGGGTAGAACTTCCTCCGGTCGAGAAATAGATCTGATCGCCAACGGGAGAGAAGATTCCTGTGTTGGAATCGCCAGCGAATGCAAGAGAAGGGGCGGCTGCGGTGCCTGCCTTGATTACTACCTGCCCGGTCCCATTCGGCGTCAGGTTTATGTCCCCGTTTGCGTTCGTGGTCGAAATCGTGTTGCCGTCGAGGCGGAGGTTGTCGATGTCGGCGCGCGTGAGGACGGGGTTGAGGAGGTGGTCGGCGGTGACGGTGGCGAAGACGTCTTTGGTGCCGGCGGAGAAGTTGACGGCGCTGCCTGCGTTGCTGCTCGCGAGGACGGTGGTTCTTGCGAGGGTGGTGCCGGAGGCGGTGAAGGTGCCGTTGCCGACTTCCCATTCGGTGCCGGTCTGGCCGACGATGGCGTACTGGACGAGGCTGCCGTCGGCGAAGGCGGAGGCGAAGCTGCGGTACTGCGCGACGGCGCCGGCCAGGGTGATGGTGCCGGTGCCGGTCGTCGTCGTGGTTTCTTTGACGCGATCGGCGGTGAGGTTGGGCGCCATCGTCAGTCTCCGGAGACGCTCGCGAGGGTGAGGGCCGGGGTCACCTTGACGGTGTCGCCGTTGCTCGCGGGGGTGAAGCTCGCGGCGAGGCGCTCGGCCCAGAGGAGGGTGCCGGCGGCGTTGGTGACGTAGTAGCCGTAGATGGTGCCGGGGCTGTCGGTGGCGCCGGTGAAGGTGAAGGTCTGCTCGGGGTAGGCGGTGCTGGTGGGGCTGCCTGGGGTAGTGGTCCAGTTGCCGGCGGTGAGGGCGATGCCGGCGTAGCCGCCGCCGCTCACTTGGGTGACGTCGCCCACTACGGTGCCGGCGACGGGGGTGTAGTTGTTGCTGAAGAGGCGCAGGGTCAGGGTGGTCGCGGGGGTCTTGCCGGTCGCGGCGTCGAGGAGAACCTGCTCTCCGGTGTTGGGGACGACGAGGGTCATGGCTGGGGCTCCTTGGGGGTGGGGCGCTGGGCTCTCGTGAATCTCCAGCCGCGGTAGGTGAGCCACGCGCCGAAGGTGAGGCCGACGAAGCTGCAGAAGGGAACGATGACGGCGATGACGAAGGCGGCGCGATCGTTGGCGAAGAGGAAGCCTCCGCACAGGAGGAGGAGCACGGTGCCGGTCATGGCGCTCGGCCAGAACCAGCTCGGCGGCCCGTCGCCGTCGGCGGACAGGGCGCGCAGCCACGAGATCGGCAGATGCGCCAGAGCGGCGCGCGCCTCTTGGATGAAGCCGCGGATCCAGGTCATGGGGCGCTCCAGAGGTTCGCGGGGGCGATGAGGGTGGCCCAGGCCTGCTCGAAGTGTTCGGGCTTGCCGGCGCCCAAGTGGGTGTTGTAGGTGGCCTTCCACTCGCGCGCGAGGGCGGGCACGTCGCCAGCGGGCGGCAGCGGGCGCGGGCTCATGGCGTAGCGCAGGCGGCAGCAGAGGGCGGCGAGGCGGAGGTTCCAGCAGAGCTCGTCGGCTTCGGGCACGACGGCGACGGCGGCGAGCTCGAAGGCGCGGGCGAAGGCGGGCCGGCCGAGGAGGAAGCGGTCGCGGATGTCGCGGAAGGTGGCGGGCTCCATCTGGAAGAGGCCGACGGCTGGGCCGTTGGGGAGCTGGCGGAGCCAGGTGAGCTTCGACTCGACGGCTGCGGTGCCGATGACGAGCTGCTCGGCGGCGGGGGTTGCGAGATGGGCCGGGAGGCTCGCGAGCGCGGGGCGCACGACGAGCTCGAGGAACTGGCGCGGGTCGAGGCCGCTCATTTCCAGAACTCCCACCAGCGGCGGCGCGGCCTGGGCGTTTCCGGAGCGGGTGCGATCGGTCCCGGATTGGGAACGGGCGCGGGCGGCGAGGGTGGAAGATCCGCCGTCGGGTGGTGGATCTTCCAGGTGGTTTCGCCGGCGGGGCACTCGACCCAGAAGGCGAGGGGGCTCGCGGTGTAGGGCGGCAGGGTGCTGATGAAGCCGGCGGCGGTCTTTTTCTCGCCGAGGTGGGAGTGGGTGAGGGTCCAGCCGTGCGCGGGGTCGCCGTCGAGGCTGGCGTGGCACTTGGTCTGGCGCAGGCGGGTCGTACCAGTGGCAGGATCGGGCCACTTTGGGAAAGCTATGACCCGCCCACCGAGGAAGCCGGCGAGGATGAGGCCGGGGGTGTTGCCGTTCGGGTCGTCGTGCATGGCCCAGAGGCGGGATCCGTCTTCCCAGCCGAAGAGCTGCATGCCGGTGCGGGCGCCCCATCGTGGGACAGAGGGCAGGAGGGAGCGCCAGTCGCGGCCGATGTATGGGGCGGCGATGGCGCGCAGCTCGAGCGCGGCGAGGTAGCTCGCGCGAGCGAGCCAGCCCCAGTCGTCGTAGGCGCCGGGGGTGCCGTATTTCCGGGAGCCGGGCGCGGGCGGATTCCGGCGGCGAGCGGCGACGGCCCAGAGATCGTCCCAGCCGCCGCCGTGGACCTCGTGGCCCCAGCCGCGGCAGCCGGCGGCGAGGACTTTGCCGCCGACTTCCATGAGGGCGCAGGTGCCTGCCCAGCGGGCGAGGAGGGCGCGGAATTGGGTGGCGAGATCGTGGTTGCCCTGGCGCTCGGCGATGACGACGACGGCGGCCCAGCAGGAGACGATCGCCTGGCCGTAGATCCAGCTCCAGGGCTCGGAGAGCATGAAGCGGCGCGGGCAGAGCTCGGCGTAGTTGGTGAGCGTTTGGATGACTTGCGGGCGCATTTCGTGCCCGTAGTGCAGCGCGGCGATAAGTGCCTGCAGGGTGATCTGGCCGGAGCCGGCGTCGACCATGGCGCCCAGGTTCTCGGGCGGGATGTGGTTGCGCCAGCCGTTCTGCGGTTCGGGCAGCTGGTGAAGGGCGCAGTCGATGGCGACGTCAGTTATCTCGCGCGGGTCGGGCATGGTCAGACCTTTCCAAACGCCTTGGCGAACCATCCGAGAACGGCGCCAACGACGGAGCCGATGGCGATCAGGAACTGGGCGGCGCGCTTGTAGGCGCGGAGCTCGGTGCGGATTTCGGCGAGCTCGTCGGCGATCTTGTCGACGGTGCGGCCGAGCTCGGAGAGCTGGCGCTCGATGTAGGGCTTCTCGACCGCCCAGTTGTTTTGTTCGCTGGTCACGTCAGAGCTCCTCCTCAAATTCGAGGGTCATGCCGCGGGACTTGCCGCGGGTGGTGGTGGCCACCATGGCGTTTTCGGGGTTCTTCAGGCTGGCGAGGAAGGTGGTGTGTTTCTCTTCGGTCGCATCGCCGGGGAGGATGGAGACGAGGATCGGCTTCAAGATGCCGTGGCGCCAGAGGAGGCGGTCGAAGAGGGTGTGCGCTTCGGCCGGGGTGAGGAAGTCGAGCGGCAGGGAGAGGATGCGCTGGACGAAGCGGCGCGAGCCGAAGCGCTGGCCGCCGTAGGTGCGGGACTTGGAGGAGTAGTCCTTGGTGGAGACGAGCTGGCCGAAGTTGCGATCGCAGGCGGGAGTCCACGTTTCGCCCAGAATGGCGCAGCCGATCTGGACGTAGCCGGGCTGGGCCGGTAGGCGCTCGGTATTGCCGTTGTAGTCGAGCGGGGCGCGGCAGGAGCGGAGCTGGATGTGCACGGTTCCCGGGATGATGGCTGCCGGGAACTGGTAGAGGATCGCGTTGCCCTGGCCTTCGACTTCGGGCTGGAAGGTGATGCCGCTGCCGACGAACGGGTCGAAGGTCAGCCAGCCGGAGTCGTTGGTGCGCGAGGTGTGGTCTTCGGCCCAGACGACGGAGCCGACCTGGACGTAGGTGCTGACGTTCAGCTTCGTCATGCTGAGGTAGCACTCGACGTTGGCGCCGCTTGCGGTGCCGAGGCTCGAGGCGTTCCAGGTGAAGAAGAGCCACTGGCCGGTCGAGGACTTGATGTATCGCTTGCCGAGGTTGACCTTGGCGACGCCGGACTCGTAGAGCCAGCATTCGATCCAGCAGTAGGCCGTCGCGGAGCTGCCGGCTTTGACGTAGACCCAGAACGCCTGGCGATCGGCGCCGGTGATCGGCGCGATTGCCGGGGTGTCGAAGCCGACGCCGAGCGTCCATACGAGGTTGGAGTTGGTGGGGGCGGCGAAGGTGGCGCCCGGGGTGGTCTCGCCGTTGTCGACGTCGGCGTAGGTGGCGGTGGTGTTGGTGGTGATGCCGGCGATGGTCGAGGTCGGGTTGTAGCCGGTGTAGCCGGAGAGAAACGTGGCGGAGTCGGTGAAGAGCCGATACTGGTCGCCGCGGTAGAGGTTGTGGCCGACGATGGCGGCGGCTTCGATGGTGTAAGCGCCGCCGGGCGCGCTGAAATAGGCGTAGGTGTAGCCGGGGGCGTTGGTGAGCGAGCGCCAGAACTCGCTGGGGCTTTCGGTGAGCATGTTGCTCGCGCTCATCGAAGAGGAAGCGGCCGTGCCGGCGGTCGCCGCGGCGCCGGACATGGCGTTCAGGTTCTCGGGGATGAGGAGCAGATTGCTCATGCGATGACCTCGCGGTAGAGGGTGAGCCAGGTGCCGCCTTTGGCGGTGTCGTCTTCGGCGGCGAGGACGAGGAACTTGGCGCTGGCGGAGGTGGCGAACCGCGACTGCTCTCCACCGTAGCGGTCGAGGTCGCGGAAGTGGAAGGTGACGGCGTCGAAGCGGTCGAGCTGGGTGGCGCGCTCGCGGAAGAAGCCGCGGAAGGCCTGGGGCGGGTTGGCGTAGAGGGCGAGGCGACGATCGGCTTCGGCGCGGGCGTCGGCCCAGAGGCCGAAGCCGGTTTCGAGGACCATCTTGCGGGCGGCTTTGTAGGTTTCGCGGACGCTCGGGTTGGAGGCGCCGACGACGCGCCACTCTTTGAGCATGAAGGCCCAGCGGGTGCCGCCGATGATGGAGGCGGCGAGGTCGGTGGTCGAGTGGACGAGGCTGTTTTTCTTCCAGCCGAGGTCGACGGCCCAGATGGGGGCGCCGGCGTCGAGCGGCTCGAGCGTGCCGAGCTCGACGTCTTGCTCGGTGAGGTCGAGGAGGGCGGTCTTCGCGGCGACGCCGGTGAAGCGCTCGACGGTCAGGAGGCCGCCGTCGCGCTCGAACCCGGAGGAGATGCCGGGTCCGGAGAGGAGAAAGTTGCCGACCTCGGCGATGGTGATCTCGGTCGAGTAGTCGATGCCGACGGCGGCGGTGACTTCGCCGCGGACGGTGGTGAAGGCGGTGTCGTCGAGGTCGGTCGGGTCGGTGAGCGGCTGGGGGCCGCGGTTGCAGACGATGTAGCGCCAGATGTCGGTGGGGCGCGAGCGGTAGGTGCCGCCGGACTTGTCGCCCTGGATGTCGATGGTGATGGGCTTCGTGGGGTTCGAGCCGAGGCGGATCCAGCTGCCGAAATCGGTGGAGCAGACCTCGTAGGTGCTGGCGCCGGTGGTGGCGGCGAGGAAGGTGGTCAGGCTGGTGTAGGTGGTGCCGGGGCTCGCGTCAAGGGTGACGGCCGCGCCGCCTTCGTAGACGCCGACGATGGCGTGGATGGGGCCGGAGTGGCACTGGTAGACGCGGGTGTTGGCGTCGACCAGCACGGGCGGCACGCCGAAGCGGGCGCCCCAGACGTCAGGGAGGGGCGAGCCTTCGAGCTCGTCGCCGCCCTGGAGGCTCGGGCGCCAGGTGGCGCCGGAGATGGTGCCGTTGGCGGCGGTGGCGCTCGAATCGGTGAGGGTGGTTCCGGTTCCGTCTTCATGCTGCCAGCAGCCGACGTAGCTCGCGGTGATCTCGGCGGCGGTCAGCTGGCGGCCCATGCGGGTGACGATCTCGTTGCGGCTGCGGGCGACGTTGGAGATGCGGACGTCGTCGAGCATGCCGGCGAACCAGACGGAGCCGGCGTCGTTGCGGCCGAAGTAGAGGTTGCGGGTGGAGGTGGTCGGGTTGACGTGGGTGCCGCTCGAGCTGTTGGCGGCGACGCCGTCGATGTAGATGGTGCAGGCGGCGCCGGAGCGGACACAGGCGACGTGCGTCCAGCGGCCGGCGGTGATGGCGGTGCTGAGGGTCGATTGGGTGGCGGCGGCCTGGTAGGTCTCGAAGTTGATCTTGCCGGCGGTGTCGATGCGGACGGACCAGCCGTCGGTGGCTGAGAGACCGCGATTGATGATGCGCTGGACGGCTGCCGGGTAGGCTTCGACGCGCAGCCAGAACTCGACAGTGAAGGCGCCGGAGGTGAAGTTGAAGGTCGAGCCGGTGCCGCAGTCGGTGGCGTCGTTGACGCCGTCGTAAAGAAGGCACCAGTTGCCGCCGTGGTACTTGCGGTCTTGGATGGGGTGCTCGAAGCGGGCGTCGCGGTTGCGCAGCTGGAAGGTGACCTGGTCGACGCCGATCAAGGGCTGGCCGTCGATCTCGCCGTTGAAGACTTTCTTGCAGTCGGCGTAGGCGAGCGCGCCGTAGCGCGGCGAGCTGCCGCCGTGGCGGATGATGAGCTGGCGGCCGTCGAAGCTGTAGGCGCGCAGGAAGTCGAGGTCGCCCAGCTTCTGGACGAGGTTGAGGGTGCCGCCGGTGCGGGCCGGGAGGATGCCGGTGACGGTGCCGAGGCCGTCTTCGCCGCTGGAGGCGCTCGCGAAGTCGTAGCCCTCGGCGATGCGGGCGTCGAAGAGCTGGCTTGCCGGGGTGTCGGTGGCGGCGGTGCCGTAGGCGGCGGTCGAGTAGTAAAGGACGCCGCTCGAGCCGTCGCTGGGGTCGCCGTAGTGGAGCTCGGCGAGGTAGACGGACTGGTGGAGCGGGTCGCTGAGAAAATCCGTATAGGCGGACACGACTCAGGCGCTCCGCTTGGTGCCGATGGGCTGGCCGTAGAAGCCGGAGAGGCCGGCGGCTGGCTTCTTCATGCGGTCGTTCTTGGCTTCGATGGTCGCGGCCTGTTGGGCGGCGAGGAGCTGGTCGAGCTTGGCGGTGACCTCGGGCGCGCGAACGGAGACGGCGGTGCCGGCGCCGCCGCCGAAGTTGCCGGTGGTGACGTTCGGGGTGTGTCCGAGGGTGCCTGGGAGGGTGGGGATCGTTGGGTTCCAGCCCGGGGCGCCGCCGTAGAGGATGCGCATCTGGTTCAGGATCTGGGCGATGGTGTCGAGGCGCTGCTCGGTGCCCTGCATCTGCGACGGCGCGCCGTCGAGCACGCCCTGGCCGGCGGCGATGATGCCGGCGATCTGTTGGCGGACGAGGTCGAAGATCTGGCCGTAGCCGGAGCCGGCGGTGCCGAACATCTGGGCGGCGAGGTCGAGGTAGGTCTGGGCGGCGCCGGCCAGGCCTTCGATGGCCGCGAGGTCGCCGCCCTGGGCGGCGGCGAGGGTTTGGGCGTACTGCTGGGCCGCGACCTGGTACTGCTGGGAGGTGGTGAGGGGGCTCGCGGCGGAGAGCTCCATACCGCGGTAGTAGTCGGCGAGGCCTTCGATGGCGTTTCTCAGCCGGTCGAGCGCGGAGCGGAGGGCTTGCTCGGCCTGGTTCCTGGCTTCTTCGGCGGCGTTCGAGCCGTTGCTCTGGGTCTGGTTGACGTTGACCTGCTGGAAGGGGAGGTCGCCGTTGGCGTAGTCCTCCCAGATGGTGTCGAGGAGGCCCTGGATGGTGGCGATCTGGGCCTCGGTGAGAAGGCCGAGGCCGACAATCATCTGGAACTGGAGCTCGTAGTTGTGCATCTCGAGCTGGAAGCGGAGGTCTTCGAGCTGGCGCTTCGTCTCTTCGTTGTCGACGTACTGCATGAGGCCGTCGGCGAGGGAGAGGTAGAGGGTGTCGCCAAGCTCGCGGAGCTGGGCTTCGCTGATGGCGCCCCATTCGCGCAGGTACTTCAAGGCGTCGGCGAGGTCGGCGAACTGCTGGATGGTGGCGACGGAGCGGAGGCCGAGGCTCGCGAGGGTGTCGTTCTGGAGGTTCAGGAGCTGCTGGTCGTACTGAGCGTTGATCTCTTCGAGGGACTGGCTGAGCTCGCGGGCGCGGGCGGCCTGCTCCTCGTACCAGAAGTTGAGCTCGGCGATGCGCTGGCCGACGCCCTTGGTGAGGCTGCGCCAGGTGGCGGCGACGTCGGCGAGGAAGGTCTTGATGTCGGCGGCGAGCTGGGCGGCGATCTCTTCGGGGGTGGGGCCGGTGTTGAGCGAGCCACCGCCGCTGCCGCCGGCGTGCGGCATGTGGATTTCGCTGAGGTTGATCGGCTTGATGGAGTCGAGGATGGCGTAGACCTGGTTCAGCGCGTCGAGCTGCAGCTGGAGCGAGGCGAGCGCGGCCTGGCCGGCAGCCGTCATCAGGTTGACGTGGCCCTGTTGGATCTGGAGGTCTTGATTGAGGAGCTGCGCTTTCACTTCGGTGAGGCGACCGACCTGGCCCAGGTATTGGGTGGTCAGGTTCAGCTCAGCCATGTCGAGGCTGCCGCCGGCCTTGAGGATCTCGATGTCGGCGGCGAGCTTGTCGCGCTTCATCTGGATCTCGGCCTTGTTGAGGGCGAGCTGGGCGTTGAAGAGCAGGGCCTCGCGCTCTTTCTGGGCGCGCTGCTCGGCTTCGGTCGCCTGGTGGCCGGTGATCTGGTCGCGGATGTTGCCCATCTGGGTCGCCTGCCACTTGGCGGCGAGGGCGCTGGCGTCTTCGAAGGAGGCGCCCAGCTGCACCATGGACTGCTTGAGGGCATCGGCCTGGAAGGGCAGATCCTTGATGGCGATCTCGATATCGGACAGGCCGGAGACCTCGTTGAGCACCTGCTTGACCTGCATCAGGCCGTTCTTCAGCTCTTCGATATCGGTGCCGCGGAAGTTGGTCACCATGTCGCGGATGATCGGGTCGATCTGGCTGGCGAAGGTGGCGTCCTTGAACGCGGCCTGGAAGGCGCGGACCATGGCTTCGCTCATCGACTTGAAGGTGCCGATGATTTCGCCGCCGACCATGGCTTGGAACTTCTTGCCGTCGCCGGAGACGCGGACGCCGATCTCGCCCATCTGGGTGATCCAGCTGCCGGCGACGGACTGCATGAGGTTCAGGAAGCCGCGGAGGGCGTCGGCCATCTGACGGCCCTGGGCGGAGAGCTCTCCGGCGTAGGTGGAACCGACGCCGCCGCGGTAGACGCCGGCGGCTGCGGTCTCTTTGAACTTACCGGCGTCGTTGGCTTTTCGGATGGCGTCGGTGACGGCGTAGACCATGTAGACGGCGGCGGCGGCGAGGGCGACGTTTCCCATCGCGCCCATGCCGCTGCCCAATCCGCTGGTGTTCCCGCCGCTGACGCTGTTCGACATCTTGAGCTTCGCCTGGTTGACGACCATCTGGGCGAAGTACTCGGCGGCGGCGTTGAGCAGGGTGTCGAGGAGCATCTGGCCGAGCGCCTTCACGTTGAGCTCGCCGGTGTGCAGGAACTCGGACATCGCGGAGGCGATGGCGCTGGTCATGCCCTGCTCGAGGCTGGAGGAGAAGTTCTTTCCGGCCTCGGTCATCGCGTCTTCGTAGCGCGAGGCGGCGGTCTCGATCTGCTCGATAGTCATCGAGCCGCCGGTGAAGGGGTTGCTTGGCAGGGTGGTATCGATTTGCCGGGGGCCGACGTCGAGGGTGGGGATGCTTGCGGCGACGAGGTCGGAGGCGGTTTTGACCTTGTTGAGCTCGGCGGTGAGGAAGGCGAGCGCCTGCTGGTAGGTGTTGACGTCGATCTCGCCGGCTTGGAGGGCCTGGTTGAGGGTGAGGATCTGCTGCCAGGTTTCGCGCTCGGCTTTGGCGATGGGGTTGACCTTGTCGAGGATCGCCTCGAGGGCCTTGAGGTGCTCGGCGTGGGCCTTCTTGCGGGCTTCGGCGGCTTTCTCTTCTTCCTTTGCCTGTTCGCGGACGCCCTTGGCCCACTTGGCGACGGCCTCGGTGATGAGGTCGACGGCCTTGCCCTGCTCGCGGTAGGCCTTCATGGCGTCGGTGTTGAGGTCGACGCCGTAGAGGAACTGGAGCCACTTGGCAAACTCGGGCGAGCCGACGAAGCCGGCGATCTCGTCGACGACTTCGGCGACGCCGGTGGCCATGACGGAGAGGAGCTGGCCGACGGTTTCGAGGCCGCGCTCGATCTCGGGGTTGGCGAGCGCGCGCGAGATGCTCTCGGCGAGGTCGTTCATGCCCGGGGTGAGCTCGTCGCCGATCGCCTGGTAGACGCCGCGGACGGCTTCTTTCATGCGGTCCTGGGCGGCGGTGGCCTTTTCGCTGGCGGCGATCGAGTCTTCGATGACGGACTTGAGCGCTTTGAAGGGGGCGACGAAGGCCTTCTCGCCGACGAGGACGGCGCCCAGCTGGGTCGCCGCCTTGGTCAGGCCTTCCATGCTGGCCTTCGCTCCGGCGGCGGCGGCCTTGTCGATGGCGAGTTGGGTTTCGACGCGGAACTTGGCCATCAGCGGTTGGCCTCAGTCGGCGCGGAGCTCTTCGATGCGTTCGGCTTCGGCCGCGGCGCGTTCGGAGTCGACGATGTCGAAGAAGGCGTGGAAGAGCTCGCGCTCTTCTGGCTGGCGGACGCGGTTCTCGTCGAGCCAGCTGGTGCGCTCGGCGTGGAGGGTGCGGCCGTTCTGGTCTCTTCCGAGGCGCCCCACGGCCTGGAAGACCGGGTCGAGCGCGGGCAGGGGTTGCGGAACGGGCTCGCCGCCGGCACCCTGCAGGGCTTCGAAGATCTCTTCGAAGGTGCGGATGCGGCCCCGCTTCCGGTCTGCTGCCTGTTCGCGCTCGATCCGTTCATGGATTCCTTTCAGCTCGAGCGCCGTCAGCCGGCCGAGGACGCGGGCGCGCCAGCCGACGACGCTGCGGAGTTTTTTGCGAGGCCCTCGATGTAGAGGTCCTCCTTGTCGGACTCCTCCTCTATGAAGGCCATCAGGGCCTCGCCGAGGGTGCGGTGGACGGTCTTCGCTTCGCCGCCCTCTTCGTCGGGCTCGATGGTCTTGGTGGCGTAGGGCTGGTCGGGCTCGAGCGGGTTTTCGAGGGAGAGGAGCTCGATGGCGTTGTCGAGGGAGAAGTCGACGTCTTCGCCCTCCCAGCCGTCGAGGAGGTGGGCGACGCGGCGGATGTTGTCGGCGATGAAGGTGCTGGCGCTGCCGACGTCGAGGCCGGCGCGGTCGATGGCTTTGTCGATCGCGGCCTCTTTGTCGATCTTCTTGCCGGTCATCGACGCCTTGATCTGCTGGCGCGAGAGCTCGACCTGGAAGGCCTTGGAGAGCTGGTTCTTCTCGGCTAGCTCGGCGGCGAAGGCCTTGTAGGCCGGGTGGCGCTTGCTGCGGATGTGGAAGGTGATGCCGATGCCGAACGGGTCGGCGACGGCGCGCACCATCTGGAGGATTCCGAATCGGCTCTGGAACTTGCTGAGGATGCCCATGCTCGTGCTCCTTTCGCTACTCAAGTGCCTGTCGCGGTGGAGGGCCGCCCGCGGTAACCGAAGCCCTCCAGCCGGCGTCGGGGAAGGCCGAGCAAGCCGCGCGGGCCGCCGGTCGACCGCGACAAGCGGGTGATTTACGACGTGGCGCGGGTGACGGCGCCGGTGACCTGGAAGTCGACGGTGCGCGCCGAGGCCTCGCCGAGCTTCAACATCGGCCCGTAGGTGGTGACGAGCACGGTGCCCGTCCACTTCGGGTTGGAGGTGGAGACGCTGCCGCTGTCGGCGCGGACCTCGAAGGTGAGGGTGTTGGTGGTGGCGTGGTTGTAGGCGGCGTAGAGCGCCGCGTCGAGGCCGGAGAGGTCGGCGTCGAGCTTGAAGGAGGCGTTGAGCTTGCCGCTTCGCAGGCCCTGGAGGAACTCCTTCACGCCGCCGCTGCCGAAGGTGGTCGTGTCGACGGCGTCGGCGTCGAGGCTGAGCTCCGCCGAGTCGGCGTAGGAGCTGTAGTCGGTGCCGCCGAGGGCGAGGTAGGCGGCCTTGATGACTTTCTTTGCCATGCGAGTGTCCTTTCTTAGAGGGCCGCGATGCCGATGGCGACCAGGTATTCGAAGACCGGGGTCGTTCCGCCGACGGTGGCGTTGACGCGGACTTCGGTGTCGGTGATGGGGCCGTCGATGACGAAGTGGTAGCTGCCGACGGCGGTGAACTGCGGCACGGTAACGCGCGTGGTGGGCGAGGCGTAGGTGTTGTCGGCGTCGCTCTGGATGAGGATGTCGAGGGTCGGCAGGGTGCCCGAGACGGAGACGACGTGGACGGTGCCGACGAGCTTCTCGGTGGCGCCGACGGCGGCGATGGTCAGGGAGGCGGAGTTGCCGGTGGTGCTCCTGCCGGTGTTGTACTCGAGGACCTTGCCGCGGCTGGGGCGGGCGCGGTTGGCGAACTTCAAGCTCGCGCGGTAGAGCTCGCCGAGCTTCGCCTGGATGGCATGGGTGACCTCGATGACCTTGGCGAACCAGGCGACGTCGCCGGCCGCGGGCGGGTAGGTCTGGGTGACGGTGTAGGCGGCTTCGGTTTCGTTGTCGAGAACGGCCTGGAGACTCGCCTGCGGCTCGGCGGTGCCTTCGAGCATGGCCTCGGTCGAGAGGGTGGTGTTGCGGATGCCCTGGACGAACTCTTTGGCGCCGCCGCTCGCGAAGTTGGTGGTTTCGACGGCGTCGGCGTCCATCGAGAACTCGGCCTGGTTGACGTTCGAGGAGAGCTTCTGGCCGTGGAGGAAGAGGCTGCCGTTCTTGATGACTTCCTTGGCCATGGTCAGGCCTCCTTCGAGCTCGGCTTCGGGGTGGACTTGGCGACCGGGGCAGCGGCGGGCGCGGCGGGCGCGGCGAGCTGCTGGGCGACGAGGGCGGCGGCGCGCGCCGGGTCGATGGCGCCGGGGCGCGGGTTCTCGCCGGGGGCGAGAACTTCGAGCGTGGCGCCGGGCTTGTGGCCGGCCCAGGGCTTCGAGAGTTTGAGGGTGGTCATGGGGCGGTGGCCTCTCAGTCGTTCTGGAAGCGGACGAAGGGGATGGATAGCTGGCGCGAGTACCAGTCTTCGGCGATGTACTCGGGGAGCTCGGGCTGGGGCTCGAGGAACTGGAGGCCTTCGGTGTCGGCGTCGTGGAAGATGTCGACGAGCTGGTCGATGAGCTCGCGTAGCTTGCCGTCGCCGCAGCCCAGCTCGACGAAGACGCCAATCATCAAGACGCCGTCGACCTGGACATCGGCGTCGGAGCCACCGAAGCTCACCCGGGTGGCGGCGCGGTAGTCGAATTCGACGGAGAGCCAGCGGGCCGGATTCGTCCGGTCGCCGGTGGGCGCGGGCAGGGTGTGGTTGCCGGCTTCGTCGGTGGGGAACTCGGCGAGCTCGTCGTTGGGCCAGTTGATGGGGCAGGTGGACGAATTCCACGCTTCGGAGAGGATCTGGCCGACGTACTCGCGTTCGAAGGCGTAGTTGGTGGGCATCAGGCGGCCACCTGGAACGCGGCCTCGGCCTTGGCGATGGCGCGAGCGGAGATGTCGTAGCGCTCGACGCGGTTGATGCGGCGCCAGACGGCGCGGGTGACGCCGATGGGGGCTTGCTTCGAGCCGAGCATCTTGGCGGCCTTGTTGACCTTGCCGGCGCGGTGGGAGCGGTCGCGCACGGCGCCCTTGGCGGTGACGCCCTTCTTCCGGCCGCGGTCGATGATGATGCCGTGGGGGGCGTAGTTCTTGAGGGTCTCGAAGCCGTCGCGGTTCTTGAAGTACTGCCAGGACTTCTTCATGAGGCCTGGAGCGTGGGCCTTGGTCGGCTTCGAGAGGACGCCGCCGATGGGGGTGATGGCGATGGCGTAGGGGAGCCAGCGGCGGCCGATCTCGCCGACGGACTCGATGAGGACGAGGCGCGCCAGGCGCTCGACGTCGATGGCGGCGTTCTTGGCGAAGGCCTCGAGGGAGCGGTAGGTGAAGGTGCGATCGGTGGCCATGGGGTTACTTGGCGCTCCCGACGGTGATGGTCCAGTAGATGGCGTCGGAGGCGCCGCCGCCGGGCTCGGCGGCGTTGACGGCGGTGACGAGCTCGGTGGCGTTGCCGGTGGCGTCGATGAGGACGTCGCCTTTTTTCGGGCGGCGGGTCTGGTTTCTCGCGCTCAGGCGGTAGGTGCGGGCGGTGTCGGGCACGCCGTCGACGGCTTCTTTCTGGTCGGCGCGCGAGCGCATGGCGAAGTAGGTGGTCTCGGCGTAGGGCTGGGAGACGTCGACGGCACTGCCGGCGGCGAGGTTGCCGGTGAGGGCGCTCGCCAGGGTGAGGGTGAGCTGGGTGGTGTCGGTGTCGGCCTGGGCGGCGGCAGCGACGGTGTACTCGACTCCGCTTGCGGTGACTTTGGCGCCGGCGGGTAGTTGCCCGACCAGGCCCGCCGCTTCGACGACGATCTCGGTATCTCCTGCAGAGGCGGCTCCGACCAAGACAATGGAGTTGGTGGGTGTGCCACTCGTGCGGGTGCGCAGGGTCGAGCGCTCGCGCAGGGTGATCTGGAGACCGTCGCCGAAGCGGCGGATCTGGCGGTGAACCATGGAGCGGAGCTGGGTGGCCGGGATCATCTGTGGGCGATCTACCGGTAGCTCTCGAGGACGGACTGAGCGAAAGGTGGGAGGGGCGACTGGACTTCGCGCAGGCCGACGAAGTCGTGGCCGAGCTCGAAGCCGTCGGCCTTTTCGTACTGGATGCCGGTCTGGCGATCGAGGGCGCCGTCGAACCACTGGCTGGCGGTGACGAGGAAGACTTCGTAGATGTCGCCGGGGAGCTCGCGGGCGTCGCGGGCGGTGAAGGTGGCGGTGCCGCTGGTGGTGGTCGAGCCGGCGGTGGTCGGCCAGGTGGGCTCGGAGCCGCTCGCTGTGCCGGCGGTGGTGACTTCCATGAGAAGCGGATTACCCTGGCTCGCGGCGGGGCGGATCCAGTTTCCGGCGGTTATGGCGGCGGCGGTGAAGTCGGCGACCTGCGCGGGGAGGACCCAGCCGGCGCGGTAGGTGATGGCGATGAGCTCTTCGCCGCGCTCGTTGGGGTGGCAGCTCGGGATGAGCCAGCCGGCGCGACGGTGGAGGACGCCCTGGGCGGCGTCTTCGACGGTGAAGTCGGTGTCGAGTGTGAGGGTGAGGGTGTCGACCGCGGCGGTCAAGCTGTCGCGGTCGACGGGTCGGGCGGAGAGGATGAGGCGCTGCCGCCCATGGCCCGAGAAGGTCTCCGTGTAGCGCTGACGCGGCAGGGGCCAGCCGAGGAACTCGGCGAAGGCCCGGGACGCGGCGTCGAGGATGCGCGCGATGCGGGCGTCGTCGGTCGAGCTCGTGATGCCCGCCTCGGTCTTGAATGCCGAGACGGACGCGAGCCGGGTGACCGGCGACGGGGTGAGGAGACGGAGGGCCATGGGCGGCTAGGTCGGCGTGACTTAGACGACCTCGTCGACGGTGGTGGCGTCGGTGGCGGGCGCGTAGCGCGGGTGGAATCCGAGGAGGACGGCGCCCGCGTCAGAAGTGGCGGTGCCGACCGTCATCGACAGCTTGACGTAGCGGTAGCCGTTGGCGACGTCGAGCTCGTCGGAGCGGCAGTTGATGATGGCCTGCTTGTTGCTGTCGGTGCCGGCCTGGGTGAGCTGGGTGATGGCCTTGCCGGTGACGTCCTTGTAGGTGCCGCCGGAGGTCGTCGCCTGCACCAGCTTGGCGTCGATGGTGGCGCTCGATCCGAGGGTGCCGGCGAGGACGATCGCCATGCAGCTCTCGAAGTTGCCGAGGTCGATCGCCGCCGTGAGGTAGGTGGCGGCGGTGGTGGCGTCGGGATCGATCGTGCTGATGAGAGTCGCGATCTCGTTGCTCTTGATGTTGGGATTGCCCATGGTCTGGTTTCCTTTTCTGTCGTCGGTTGACTAGTTCAGGCGCTCAGTCGCTCTGGTGGGCGGCTTACGAGCGGGTGTCGAGGACGACGACGTCGGAGCGGGTGGAGGATCCCTTCGCCGGGGAGACCGCGGCCGAAAGGTACGGCTGGCCGCCGACGCGGAATATCCAGCGGAAGGCGCTGATGTTGTAGTCGAAGTAAAGGTGCATCGACTCGGCGAACTCCGGCGCGGTGCCCTTGTGGGCGACGTAGTAGCCCTTGGGGTTGACGAACTGGATGTCTCCCTGGGTGCCGAGGGTCTGGCAGTTCTCGTTGAACTTGACCGGACGGCCGAGGAGGGTGCCGCCGGGCGCGCCGACGAGACCCTGGGACGGCGGGGCCCAGGCGGGCTGGGTGCCGATGACGAGCAGCGGCAGCTGCGGCATGACGTCCTGGTTGATGTACCAGATGCCCTGGTTCGGTTTGAGGTTGCGGGCGTACATCTTGGCGATGTTCGTCGCGTTGACGGTGGCGGCGGTCTGGCTGGTCTCCTTGGCGACGGAGACCTTGGCGCCGGAGGTGAACCAGCCCAGCGGCTGGCCGGCGCCGGTGCCGTTGACGATCGCCTCGTTGATCTTGTAGGCGATGGCCATCGGGGCCTTCTTCATCAGGCGGGCCGCGAGGCGCGGGGCGTCGGCCAGGAGCTCGCTCGTCGCGAGGACGAAGGCGTAGAGCTCGTGGAGCTTGACCTGGACGCTCGTGGTGGCGAGCTTCGACGGGGAGAGCGCGGCACCTTCGGCGCGCCACGCCGCCTGGACGCCGGTGGCGCCCCACGGGGTGGACTCGTCGGTGTTGAGCTCGACGGAGTTGGAGGCGGTGGGCTCGGAGTCGACGTCGGCGATGAGGCTGGCGTCGCTCTCGGAGACGGCCTCCCAGATCTCTTCCTTGAAGGCGGGCGGGACCATGCGGCCTTCGTCGCTGCCGCCCTCCTTGTGGTAGTTGGTGGGCGCCGCGCCGGGGATGAGCAGGCGGGGATCGACCGCCTGGCCCGGGGTGTAGAGGCCGCGGACGGCGAGGGCGAAGTCGCCGATGTTGGCGAAGCCGCGCTTCGGGTCGTCTTCGATGCGCTCGTGGACGGTGCTGCCGCTCGCGGCCGTGGCGCTGCGCTCGATGGCGAAGGTGGCCTCGAAGATGGCGAGCTGCTTGTCGATGCCGGCGATCTCGGTGTTGAGTGCGTCGGCGGCGGCGACGTCCTCGGCGGAGGGGTTGTCCGCGCCGAGGAGGCTCTTGGCCTTGGCGAGCTTGGTGGCCCGCTCCTGCTGCAGCTTCTTGAAGTGGTTCATCGCTTCCTCCGGTTCGGTGCTCGAGCCGGGAGGAACGCGAAAGGCGCGTGCCGACTGAGCACCACGTTGGTCGTGGTGTCCAGCAGACGCGCGCCTCGAAGGAGTCGTGCTGTTCTGCGTTGCTACCTGCGTTTCGCGATCGAAGGACCGGTCAGCCCGCAGGCGCCCTCTACTTCTGAAGCTAGGTTACCAGCGATGTCAAGACAGTATTGCTAGAGGCCCTCCTGGCGGGGGTTTGCGAGATTCGCGAGCGCGGTGCGGGCGCGGGCGGCGGCGAGGCGGCGAGTGAGGTCTTCGGCCTCCGGTTCGGTGACGATGACGTCGGTGGCCGGTGCGTCTTCGACGTAGGCGCGCGGCGCGGGGAGGTCTTCGGCGGCGAAGACGGTGAGGGGGTTGCCTGCGGCGCGGACGCTGGCGCGGGCGACTTTCTTCTGCAGGCGGTCGATGGTCTCCTGCATGGTGGCGACGCGGTCGGCCATGTTGCGGTCGACGGCTTCGGCGGCGGTGACCATGCGGCCTTCGCCGAATTTGGCGCCGCTCGCGTTGGCGAGGGAGACGCCGCGGCCGCGCGCGACGGCGCGGGTGAACTGGCCGTAGTAGGCGTCGATCTGCTGCTGGGCGGCGGCGCGGGCTTCGTCGGTGAGGGGCTCCATGTCGGAGCCTTCGGCTTTGAAGCGGCCGGCCTTGATGAGGGTGCGCTTGATGCCGTCGGCGGCGTCGGCCTGGGAGCGGTCGACGTGGACGGAGAAGACGCCGATGGAGCCGACGAGGCCGCTGGGGGTGACGACGAGCTCGCTCGCCTGGCTGGCGATCCAGTAGGCGGCGCTGCCGGCGACGGCGTTGGCGACGGCGTAGACGGGCTTGGTGGCGGTCGCCTGGTGGATGGCGTCGGCGAGCTCCTGGATGCCGAGGACGGAGCCGCCGGGGGAGTCGACGTCGAGGACGATGGCGGAGACGTGCGGGTCGGCGACGAGCTGGGCGAGGGCGTTCTGCAGGGCTTCGGCGGAGGTGCCTCCGCTCATGTTCTGCATGGCGCCGATGCGGTTGGAGATGATGCCGCGGACGGGGAGGACGGCGATCGAGCCGGAGCTCGCGGCGACGGGCGGGCGGCTGGCGGCTTCGATGGCGGCGGCTTTCTCTTCGGCGGTGGGCTCGCGATCTTCGACGCGGCGGTCGATGACTTCGATGAGGAAGTCGAGCGCCTCGGGGACGATCGCCCAGGGCGCGGCGGCGAGGAAGCGGCGGATGTGGGGGTAGGTCTTAGACATGGGCGGGCTCCGGGTGGCGATCGAGGGCGAGATCGACGAGCTGGTTGACTGCGGTGTCTTCGATGTAGGCGATGGGGGCGGCGGCGAGAGTGCCCGACCCGGCTACCTGGTCGCGATTGGTTTGGCAGTAGCGGCTGGCGATCGATGGCTCGAGCTGGAGTGCTTCGGCCACGAAAGCGGCGTGCTTTTCGTAGAAGGCGAAGAGCCACTCTCCCCAGGCGCCCGGCTTTCCGGCGAGCTTCTCGGCGTTGGCACGGAGTTGCTCGACTTCCTTGCGCACGACGCGGGCGGCGGCGGCTTCGGCGATGAGGGTGAGGCGGCGCGGGATGGGCGGCGGGGCGGCGGCGGCCGGCGGCGGGGCCGTTGCGGTGGCGGCGGCGTCGTCTTCGTCGGGCTCGACAGGTGGCTGGGTGCGACTCGGCGGGTCGGGCGGAGGGTCGCCGGCGGGCGGCGGCGGCGCGCCGGTGCGCTCCATGTTGAGGGGGGTGAGGGGTTCGTCGAGGCCGTCGAGTCGGTTGAGGTTCTCCTGACGGCGGACTTCGTTGCGGGTCATGACGCCGTTGGTGACGTAGATGGCTTGGGCCTGGGCGCGCTCGGTGACGTTGCCGCGAAGGAGGCCGTCGAAGAGGTGCTCGATGTAGACGTCGTCTTCGTAGATCAGGTCGCGGAGGGCGGACTGTTCCCAGCGGACGGCCCAGGGGGTGAGGGTGTAGTCCTTGAACTCCTGGGCGTTCTGGTAGATCGAGGCGTAGGTCGGGGACTTGCCGGCGCGCAGCATGTGCTCGGGGATGTTGAACCAGCGGGCGATCTCGAGGACCTGGGCTTCGCGGGCTTCGGTGAGCTGGGAGTCTTTGGCGCTCCAGCCGACTTCCTTGATGGTCGAGCCCTCTTCGGCGAGGCCAATCTTGTGCATGTTCTGGAGGCCGGCGTAGCGCGCCTGGCTCTGCTCCTGCAGGCGCTTGAAGGCGTCGTCGCTCAGTTTCTTGGGGACCTGCATCCAGACGCTGGGGCGAGCGCCCTGGCCGAAGAAGAGGCCGGAGAATTTCTCCTGCGCGAGCCAGAGGCCGACGGCTTCGCGGGCGAGGAGGATGACGTTCTCGGAGACGGGGAGGGTGGAGATTCCCAGGCCGTTGATGCGGAAGACCTGGTCTTGCACGAGGGTGCGCTCGGGCATGCCGGGCTCGCGGATGATGAATCGGAGGCGCTTGGTGGCGAGCTGCTGGACGGTGACGGTGGAGGGCTCGAAGGGGATGAGCTGGGCGACGGGGCCGTCGGGGCCGGGGACGATTTCGGCGTGGGCGCCGGGGTAGACGAGAGCGAGCGCGGTCATGGTTTCGCGGAACTGCTGGCCGGTCTGCCAGACGTTGGGGCTGCGGCGCAGGGTGGTCCAGAGCTGGTGGTCTTTGGCGCGGTGCTTGTCACCGTCTTCGTCTTCGCGGTAGACGATGAGGGGGAGGGCGCCGATGGTTTCTGCAATCAGGCGCACGGCCTGGAAGATGGCGGAGACCTGGAGGGCCTGGCGCGGGGTGACGACGATGCCGGTGGAGGACATGGCGGCCGCGAGGTCGCGCGTCCAGTAGCGCTCGTCCGTGGGGTCGCCGCTCGCGCGTGGAGCGAGGAGGCCGGAGGCGATCGATTCGAGGAGACCCATCAGGCGACCCTCCGGGTGAGGAGATTCCAGGTGAGCAGGATGGCGCCGGCGGCGAAGGCGGCGGCGGGGACGCTCCACCAGGCGATGGCGCCCAGCATGAGCGTGAGGCCGAGGAGGATCTCGACGGCCTCGGAGCGGGTAAGGCTGCGGCGGGGTTGGCTCATGCGAATCGGATCCCTTCGGTTTCGATGACGGTAGGGCCGCTGATCTCGGAGGAGAGCCAGCGGGAGAGGGCCATGAGCACGGCGATCGCTGGGTCGATCTTGTTCTCGGGTCGCTCTTTGCGGGGGTAGATGTTGTCTTTGGCGTCGATGTGGCCGACGACGTTGGAGATGGCCCACTCGAGGACGGGGTCGCCGTCGTGAAGGATGCGCTGGCGGCGCATGAGGACGTCGAGCATCTTGGTCGGCTCGCTCAGGGTGGAGACGTTCATGGCGAGTTCGACGACGGTGATGCCTTCGGCCTGGAGGCGAGTCGCTAGGTGGCGGCTCTGGTACTTGTCGAGGACGATCTCGCGGCGGTCGGCTGGGGCCTGCTCGAGGAGATCGTCTTCGATGCGCTGGTAGTCGGTCGAGTCGCCCGGGGTGGCGATGAGGCGCTCGGTCTGGTCCCAGCCGGGGTATTGGGCGATGCGGCTCGCGGCGACGGTGTCTTCGGGGACGTAGTTCCTTCCGAGGACGTAGAAGATGGGCTCGTCGGTGGAGTCGTCGCGGTAGACGTCGTAGGCGGCGCAGAGGTCGTTGGTGCTCGCGAGGTCGACGCCGGTGATGCAGGGGAAGTCTTGGAGGTCGTCGCGGGTGAGGTCGGGGCGGGCGCAGGCGCGCCAGGCTTCGACGCTGTAGAGCGCGGCGTTGCTGGAGACCCAGACGTCCAAGTGTTTGGTCTTGAAGTTGGCCTGGGCGGCGGGGGTCTGGATGGCTTTGCGGGCTAGGTCGGCCAGATATTCGGGGTAGACGGAGACGCCGTAGTTGGGGTTGGCCTTGCGCCAGGCGTGCTCGGTGGTCCAGTCGTCGGCCTCGTCGACGGTGTAGATGATGCCGAAGGTGGAGTCGTCTTCGGCTACCTGGTCGAGGATCTTGGTGACGTAGGTGCGGACCTCGTAGCAGATGCCGGCGATGTCGTCTCCCGCGGTGGTGATGACGACGAGGAGGGGCTGGGCGCGCGCGCCCATGGCGGTCTCGATGACGTCGTAGACCTTGCGGGTCTTGTGGGCGTGGAGCTCGTCGACGACGCTCGCGTGGGGGTTCAATCCGTCGAGGGTGTGGGCGTCGGCGGAGAGGGCCTCGAGCTTGGATCCGCTGGTCTCTTGGACGACGGCGTGGGCGAGGAGCTCGACGCCGTAGCGCTCGCGGAGCTCGGGGCTCTTGCGGATCATCTCCTGGGCGGTGCGGAAGACGATGCGCGCCTGGTCGCGGGTGGTGGCGGCGGAGAAGCCGTCGGCGCCGGCCTCGCCGTCGAAGAAGGTGAGCACGACGAGGATGGCGGCGAGGAGGGTGGACTTGCCGTTCTTGCGGGCGACTTCGATGTAGGCCTTGCGGAAGCGGCGGAGGCCGGTCTTGCGGTCGACCCAGCCGAAGATGCTCACGACCAGGAAGCACTGCCAGTCGCCGAGGACGATGAGCTCGGAGCGCTTGGCCTTCTCGCCCTTGATGTGCGGCAGGAGCTCGATGATGCTGCAGGCGCGTTCGGCGCGCGCGTGGTCGAAGTGGTAACGCCAGCCGGTGCGGGCGCGAGCGATGTCGCCGCGGTGGCGCTCGCAGGCGCGGCGGGTCCACTTGCAGGCGGGGATGGTGCCGTCGAGGACGCCGGCTACGTAGCGTTCGGCGGCGGCGACGTGCGGGGCGGCTGCTGGCGACGGCTGGGGCCCGCGCTTCGCAGCGGAGGCGGCACGGGGCGCACGTGGCTTTCGCAGGGCGGGATGCCCGGACGCCCTGCGGCTCTTCGGCGCCGCTTTGCGCGCGGTGGCGGCGCCGCGCGACTTCGGCTTTGGCTTAGAACGGACGGGCATCCGTACCGTCCGGGTTGTCGATCTTGTCCCATGGAGAGGTCGGCGGCGGGGCGGAAGGCGCGTTCACGCGGGAGCGGTCGGCCGGCGTCATTCCCAGGCTCGCGAGAAGGCTGCGCATCTGCTGCAACTGGAAGGCGGTGATCTTGCGGCCGGCGCGGATGGTCGCCATGGTGCGCGCGGCAAGCTCGACGACGTGGCGATCGGCGCGAGTGAGCACGCCGGTGTGGGCGTTCTCGATGATCTCGCTCCAGCAGACGACCTGCGCGTCGGTGAGCGATAGCGGCGGCGGTCCGATCGGACCATTCGGCCGAGGCTCGGACTTACGCGATGCCGCGCGCTTCGGGTTTTTCTTGAAGGCGCCGCTGCGCTTGAGCTTCTCGGTGGGCTTGCGATGCGCTGGCACGGCCTACTTCGCCCCCAAGTGGCCAAATCCGTTTTCTGAACTGTGGATGCGCGTAGACGTGAGATCGGAAGAGCGTCGTGTAGGGAAAGAGTGTAG
>ERZ869929.242-NODE-242-length-36954-cov-892.306702_pt1 | contig 36954 bp, 54 predicted proteins | sample MGYA00579312_ERZ869929 | MGnify/ENA primary metagenome ERZ869929 (study PRJEB32216, sample SAMN09231818) | wastewater metagenome | place: USA: Maryland | collected 2016-08-09 | study: EMG produced TPA metagenomics assembly of the PRJNA472060 data set (Reclaimed... | reverse complement strand
GCTTTATATCAGCGACTAATTCCGCATAACCCTCTGGAGAAATTTTGCGCGGATTCTTGTCCCACAATTTCAAGCCAGATACGTGCTTTTGAACTGGTTGCCAATCGATATTTAAAATATTCATCGTGAAATTCTCCTTGCGCTGCAATAGCCTCTTAGACACCAATCAAATAACTTCCCAGAATTTGCCCATTTATGAAAACCTAAAAAACAAAGTATGTTATTCATTTTTTTTAGTCTCCTCAATTTCTGCGATTAAATTTTCAAAATCTTTAACAGTATCAACAACATTATATTCTTTCCGAACCTGCTCGTATCTTCGATTGCCTTCAGCAATGCGCGCATCTTCATCCATAAATACCAATAACTCTTCAGGATTATGAGCAACTGGCATTCCCATAGCCCATGCGTTAATGGTTTTATTGTTGCTCTTATACTTAAATCGACCTTTTTTGCTTTGCGGATTAATAACTAAATCAGCTTTTAAAATATCCTGATTGTAAGTATCAGCTGACCAAGGCAAATTAGTAACCCGAAGTTTACCCTGCGATGCAGCAGGTAACATATATGGAGATCTGCGCGATGCGATAACGAATAAATCCTCAATCCCGTTAGTGATCAAAGCATTAATAGCAGAATCAAGCATTGGAAAATTCTCGCTGTATCCAAACCACGCCGCAATTTTAGCCTTACCTCGACCAGTGTGATCCTTTTTCATTCCATCGAATGATTGTAAATCAAGCCGATCAGGAATACACCAAACAGGTTTATCGGTCAGTTTAGTTAAATACTTTGCAAGCTCTAAAGTAGAAGTTGTCACCGCATCACACTCATCGATGCATTCTTTAATACGATAACCCCAGTGCAACCAATCAGGGTCGCACATATCAAGAATTTTGATGCCATCAAACCGCTTCATATGCTCCAGCCAGTAAGCCTTCTGGTAAATAACAACATCATACTTCTGCCCCATCACAAACTCTTCTGCATTTTCCCAGTGCTTCAGCGGCCACTTAACACGAATGCGAGAGCTGCCGATATTCTGCCTCCCTTGAAATTGCTCAAAGGTTAAAATACCTATTTTTTTATTTTGCATTTTCTTTAAAATTAATTATTTCTTCAAGGAGAGTCTCAACCCTCAGCTCCGCATTTGAATAATCGCCAAATCGACCATTAATAGCATTTTGGATTTCACACTCGCGTGCATAGATCATAGCCGAGATTAATTCCTTAAATAATTCTAATAAATCAGGGTTCATTTTTGTGAGCAATTACTTATTTTTTATAATGTAACCAAAATAATCAGGATTTGAAATTTCAATCGGAGTTAAATCAAAATCAGCAAATAACTTTTCAAATTCTTCAGTTGTAAATTCGTGAGTATGATAAATGCTCGATCGACCCTCAGCCTGCTTAACATCAGTTACGATCACGCCGAACTCTTTAATATTTTTCATAATCTCAACCATTGCCTTCGGGTCCATCAAATGCTCAATAGTATTTAAAGAAAATAAATAATCGAATTGCATTTGCCTGCCTGCAAAACGTTCTGCTTCCTGAATAAAGAATTCAGCAGAAACCCCATGCTCAAGCGCGAGCTTAATGCCAGACTCGTTAATATCCACACCAGAACACTTAAACCCTAAATCATAAAGCAGCGATAGAGGTAATCCATCACCGCAGCCGACATCAATGACTGTTCCGACATTAATACCTTGAAATGGTTTAATCGCGTCATTGACCAAATCCTTGTAGCTGTGAGTGTTCTGTGAGTACCATTGCCAGTGGATATCTCCATCACGCTCATATTTATCGTAATATTCTCCCATGTGTTTTATTATTAATTTTTATTTATCCCAATCAAGGCATTTATGCCGTTGTACTCCTGAAAAGCATTCTGTATTTTCCGCATGCCATCGCTGATATTTTTTTACCGCGCCGTAAATTTGAATGCTTATTAATCCGATAGCTCCCAGCACTAACCAAATCATCACTGTCCACCACCGCATTGCTGGACTTTTATATACATCGTCTCGACTATAACTTTTTTTCTCCTCTGGTTTTTTTATTTCTGTTTTCATTTTTTAAATTGTTTTCGCATTCCCCTGCGACTCCAAATTTTCCGTTTTCGCTTTTAGCGTGGCATTTTTCGTGCCAATGAACCCCATTGTAGTAATGTACATACTCCCAAGGGGTATCTTCATCATTCCAAATACACGTTTCCCAAACCTTCGTAATCATAATTTTTCAAATATTCTATTTTTTACTTTTAAAGTCGGAAATTACCCAATCGATGTAATCGCGCCATTCTTGCTGGTAACGATCCCACGAGAATGCAGCCAGAGCCGTCTGTTTGCCAGCCTGTCCGATTTTTAATGCCCTGTCGGGGTCATTTACCAGACTCTCGATTAAATTGACCACCTCCTCGGGATTCCTGCGAACCAAAAATCCATTTTCGCCGTTAACAATGAACCTGTCCGCATCCTGATGTGGTGTGGTAATTACGCATGATCCAGAAAGCATAGCCTCAGTTCTACTTCTCGGCATTGGAGATTCACGAGTCGGGTTGAAATAAATTAGCGACCTACCTAAGAAATTTCTATACTCATCAAAGTTTTTCGCATTGTAGTCAACAGTAATGTGGCAATGGAAAATATCTTTATCAGCCAAACCTTCGCGAACGTAATCCAAAAAAGTTCGATCGTAATAAGCAGGTAAACCCCCAGGCGATATCATTGTCACCACGCGAGGTTCTTTTGGAAGATCCCACCACTCATTCGCGTCCATACCATGAATGATTGTCTTTGCCTTTGGATTATCCTGCCAACCCCATTGTTGCAGCGCGCGATGCGAGTTAACAATTAAATAATTGTCTCCGACTAACTCATTAACTTTATCAATTATAACTTGTGGATCTTTGAATTGCTCAACTTCAGGATAGTAAGGAGTGCCATGCATAATAACAATTTTTGGAATGTCCTTAATTACGCTATTCATATGTCGGTAAACTGAACCTTTGCCAACAGCCAAAATACCATCTTCAATACATTGCTGATCAAGGTGCAATATAGCGACATCGAACTTCCCTTGCTCATAAGCAATAACCCAATCGAACAAACCAGTTAAATCTCCACGAGGTGAATCGCTATACTCCCTGCGATGCTGAAATAACCATGACCATTTAGCCCAAGGGAACTTCAGCATCTCGTATTGGTGTCCGATATGCCAAGGCACATCAAATATCCTAATCTTGTCCATTTTGATTTATCCTTTCTTCTTGAAATTTAATAAAGAAACCAGCCAGAAACCACCAAATAAAACTTGGGAAATATTTAGGCTTTGGACGTATAACATTATTAACGAACTGTTGCGAAAGCCCTGTCATCTCTCTGCGATACAACTGTCGGATTTTTTTTGCTTTTTTGTGGCTCATTTTTTTCTTTTCCTTCTCCTTCTGGTAATACTCCAGTTGGAAATAATGATTGCTGGTTTGGATGAATGTAGTTCTTTATGCATTTTCTGCAAATAGATAACTTTGCCTTTCGGCGTTTTAAAGTCTGCCGATTTTCATGTCCGCAACCTGTGCATCTAAAATAGTAAATTCTACGTTCTTTATAACTTCTCATTTTATTTCTATCTTATATTCTAAAAGATTATTTATCATTGACTTTAAATATCGCCTATCCCTCCGACTGCCAATACGCTGCGATTGAATCTTGCCCTGCCTCTCCCAGTTTCGCAGCGTATTTGGATGCACACTGAGCAACTTAGAAACTTCAGATATCGTTAAAAAGCCGTCATCTTCTTTCATTTATTTAATCCCTAACTTCCATAGCAAGAGTTTTGCTTTTACAATTGATGATCTGCGCCGCGGCGACATGTGACTGCCAGAAATTTGCTGTGCCTTAGCCTCTCCCAAATATCTACAACTAAACCCTTGCCAATTAAACCTTGCACGCAACTCCTGAGATAAACCGCCGTAAGTTTCGATTCTTTCGCACATCATGCCGGCTCGGATAAAGTAATCCCTGCGTACCATTGAAAAATTTTCAACAAAGGTTTGTTTTTGTCCGCCTTTATCCCCGAACAGCCAAAGTTTCTCATCCTTATTCTTTTGCATTTCCATAACAAAATTAGTCATTGCAGACTTATCAGGTTTCATTCGAGAATCGCAGAACATTAGATACTTTCCTTGAGCCTCGACCACGGCCATATTTCGCGCTTTAGCAAGTCCGTAGATTTTCTCGCCTGAGCCAGAGTACTGCGGAACGCTTACCATTTTAACAATCATATTCGGGAATTTTTGTCGCCACAGGTCAACCGCTTCAATAGTATTATCATCAGATCCATCGTCCGCGACTATAACCTCAAAACTTGGATAATCATCTTCAGTCAAAGCAGTTAATATTTCTAAAACATTCTCCAAAGAATTATAAGTCGGTAAAACAACAGAAACCAAATCAGTTTCAGGATTTAGAGTTTTATGGAAAACCTTTTCAAACTCCCACGCCATACGCTCTTCAGTGTGAAGTTTAATAGTTTGCCATGCATTTTTTCGCAATCGATTGCGAAGTTCTGCATCTTCCATTAATGTTTTAATTTGCTCTTTAAGCATATCGTAATCGCCATAATCAACAACTAAAGCATTCTCGTAATTTTCTAAAATATCTGCAGCAACACCAGATGGTGTTGTAACAATAGGAACGCCGCAAGCCATAGCCTCCTGCAAAGGCATAGTTCCCTCTTCGTGGTTTGGTCCAGAATTTCCAACATAGATAGTAATATCATTATAAAATTCATGCCGCGCATCGTCAGGAACTTCCATGTAACCGAAATCAATAATATTCTGATGCTCTTCAGGAATTTCAGCCCAGTAACTCGGCTTGTCCATTTTACCCATTAACTTTATTGGATAACCAAGTTCGTAACATGCGCGCGCAATTTCTTTCAAACCCTTCCAAGGTACAATACGACCGCAGTAGCCAACAGACTTTTCAATAGGTTCAAACTCGCGGTATTGGAAATAATCCAAATCGAACCCGTAAGGAATGATTGATACATTCTCGTAACCAGCATCAATTAAAACATCCGCTGCGTACTGAGTATGCACAACATGATAATCAATATCCTTCCAGTCAAACGAAAGTAAGTCCTTTTGATTATGATGAGTTAAAATTAACTTTTTATCTTTTAATTCGGGAATCGCAGTTAATAACTGCGATGCTGTTCTCCAATACTCAAACTCGATAACGTCTGGCCAGTCCATATTCCTACGCATTTCCTCAACATGATACTCTACCTCTTTTGGATGTATAAATAACTGCTTGAAATTTAAATGCGGATTATGTCGCTTAATAATATTTGTTAAATGCCCGATAGCCCAATGCGGTACATCCGCCACTTGTAAAATTTTCATTATATTTTTGTTAATTGTAAGCAAACTTTTTTATAAATTTCATTCGTAAGTAAAACATCATTCATAGCTCTGTGCTGACCAATCGATTTATCGATTCCTAATTCATCACACATCAAGCCGACATTAAATTTAACTCCAAAAGCGCGGGTTTCCATAACATCCGCAACCCACTGCTCATAAGTTTCATTAAACAGTCTTTCTGAATTAGCCAGCTTAGACGATTTGCAGTGCGCTGCAGTATCTACAAAATGATTCATGTACCATCTATACTGCTCAACAGTCGTTTCTAAAAATTGTTCTAAAAATTTAAAGTCAAAATTCCAAATATTATGCCCAACCAAAATAAATCCCTCAATAAATTTTTTAAATGCTTCGCGCGCTATTTCAGGAGTTACTCCTTCATTTTTTAACATTTCATTGGTAATGCCAGTAAGTTCGGTTATCTTTTCAGATACCACTAAGTCTGGCCAGTCAATCAAAATGTTCAGACGGTCAACCTCTTGTCCGTCTACAATTTTCAAAGCAGCGGACTCGACCATTTAAACGATAAAATTACCGAGATCGGTGCTTTGAAAATTGTAGACGACATAAGAATTTGGATATTTCATATTTGTTTGTTCATTAATTTATATTTCAAAAGAGATGCATTTTTTACTACCAAGAAACTTTTACCAGTAAATAGAAAAACTAATCTGGTAATTAAATCGGCTTTATTATTACGAAACACTAACCGATTATTCCGTGTTTCAATATCTACATCATCAGCATCAATAAAAAATTTTATACTATTTGGAATTTTCATTTTTTAAAAAGTAGGGGATTTGCTGTCTCCCCTATTAAATTAGTCTTTCGCAACTTTGCGATTTTTTCGCAGCGTAGCTTTAATCAAACTCATTTCCGCACCAAGAGTATCTCCAAGCGCGACAATGCCGTTCAAATCCTTCGGATAGCATTTGCCAGCAAATCCCTGATCGCCAACAAATACTGCGGTGTGCATTCGCTCAACCCTATTATCCAAAGCCCAGCCTTCGCGAACTCTGATATAACTGGCATTAAGTAATTGACACAATTCCCACATCTCCTGAGAAAAGATAACCTTCATTGCACCCCAAGCATTCTCCATGTATTTGATGATCTCAGCCTCCACTGCATCGATCAAATAATATGTTTTTTCTGGTCCTAATTCCCTTATAAAGTAATTGCAAACCCGATCACGAATATTTGGTGCGCCTCCGATTATTTGAAATTGATGAGTTCGAGGATTAGTCGCGCTCATATATTCCCACTCTGTGATCTGGTATTTACCCTCGCCTACATACTCTGGCGAAAAGCAAATATTTTTTCCAGTATCACGGCAGAGTCGGTCAGTCGTTCCAGGTGGAACTGTTGATTTGATCAAAATCAAATCGGTCTGCAGCCACGAGATAACATCTTCAACGATCGATGTATTAACTGGCTTAAACTCTGATTCTGTTTCCTGCATAGGAGTTGGAACGCAGATAATGGAAAGTCCGCAAGCAGAATTAATGCCATCTCGTTTTGCGAGAGTAACACCAAACTCCTCAATAACCTTCCGACCAAGCTCTGTACATTGACTCTCGTCAGAGTTCCAGTGCAAGGGGTCATAAATCAATGCGTCAGGAAAGATCTTCAGCATTGCTTTTCCTACGTAACCAAAACCTATAATTGCGATTTTATTTTTCATTTGTCCTCCTTCATTGTATCAACCATCTTTTGGTACTGATCCCAGTACTCAGGAAAAGTCGACTTTAATTTTTCATAATTATTGCGGTCAGCGTGAGCAAAACACTCAGCTAAACTCTTTACGAAAGATCCTCCGTATTGAGCCATCGCAGCAATTACTTCTAAATCCTCCCGACTGTACTGTGTCATTTTCGTGCCTCCACCATATAACCGATTGGCCAGCTATACGGTGCTAATGATTTTGCAAGCCTCATACCCTCAGCCCCAACGAAAGCGCTTAAAAATTCCCTGCCTTCAGTTGCAACTCTCTCTTCAATCTTAATATCCGTAAACCCTGCAACAGTTAATAATTTACGAATACCAGAATTGGTATAACGCAGACTGTCCATTGCAATTGGTTCATGGTGTGGGTAAACAAAAGGATAGCTCCCCATGTAAGTACCACCCGATGCGAGCAGATCGAAAATATTTCGGTGTGCAGTCATTGGGTCATAAATGTAATCCCAAAGCTCAAAAGCAAAAACGTGTCCATAGCTGCCAAGCAATTCATAATCGATTGCATTATCACCTTCCCCAGTTATCAAAGGCTTGTTCATATCGTGCAAAATTTCAGGTTTAAATTGATCATCAATATCCATATTGTGCCACTCCGCAAAATCACAGAAAGCAAAATACTTTCTATCATCATTTTGATTACCGATAGAAAGTGCCTTGTTACCACTAACTGATTTTTGAGCAAGCCATGCTTTAAGCTGATTTTTATATAAGCTCATATTTTTTTGTAATTAATCTTTTTAATTAAATCAGGATTTTGCCATCTATTCCCAATTACTTTGAATCTCCAAATATCATCATCTTCCCAAATTTCATTAATATATCCACCTTGATCAACAGCAACAACCATATCAAATAAGTTTTCTGGGTCTTTCTCCCTTATAATTCCAGCACCAAAACTCATAGTTTCTATAATCAAAGCAGTTCCAGTTTCTAAATCTCCGTTAATATCTCTGTCATTGCAAGTAAAAATAACTATGTCATCAAAAAATATTGGGTGAGCATCTTCATCATTTAATCCTGTATATTTCATCAAAACAACATTACTATCATGTTCAGCAATTTCAAAAAATGTCGCAGTATCTTTTCCCAAAATTTGCTTAAGAGTATCTCGCTCTGTTATATCGACAATATCATTCTGCGCGTTATAACGCATTATTTTAGCTTTGACATTCCATGCCCTATAAGTATTTATATTCATACAGGAGGCATTAATGATTTAAATAATTCGTAATATTCACGACACATTCTCTCAAGACTAATATCTAAATTTACATCAAGCAATTCTTCAGTACCACCAACTGGATTAACCAATTCAACTGCCAGTCCGCAAGCGCGCGCTTCAAGTACTGTATTTGGCGCTGCATCAGCAAAAGCAGGAAATAATAAAATATCATGGCTTCTATAAACTTCTGCCAAAGTATTTGGATCAGAAATTATGCCAAGATATTCAACATCCTCACCTGCGAAAAAATCGAATTTAGCATCAGCCAATTCAGGTGAAAATTGACCAACTAAAGTAAGAGTAGATCTATTATCCTGTCTCCATCGCTTATGGAAAAAGTAAGCTGCTTCAGGAAACCTTTTATTTTCATCACGATTAAACTGAACAAATAAATAACGCAAACCATTTTCAAACTCGTCCTCTGGTGCTGGATAGAAAACATCTTTATCAACTCCGTTATAGATAACTTGCCAAGCAGTCGTGCCAGTGAAAAAACCAGCGTAGTCCTTAGCCCACTGAGATTGAAAAATAATTCGATCAGCAAGAGATGAAAAAATAAACATATTATCATAAACTCTGCTGCGCTTATTTCTGCTCTTTTTAGGAATATTATCAACTCTAAAAACAATCTTTACGCCTTGCTCTTTTGCGAATTTTAACTCATCTGGTTTTGCCAAAGTCACACCAGAAACGAGCATTACATCAGCCTCGTGAATCTTATCTACAAACTCAACATCGCTGTGGAATTTTGCCATGCCATTTTTAAAATTACGCATGAATGTCCAACCTCCCCCGATTGATTGTTCTGATATATTTGGTAGATAAATTTTCATAAAATTATATTCCTTCTAAATTGCTTTCAGTTGTAGATTCAGCTGAATCAAACAAACCTTTTTTCCTTAATAGAAATAGATACTGATCAATTTTTGCTGGTTTGCATTGCATCTTTTTTGCGATTTCTCTTGCAGAAAATCCACGCTTTCGCATTTCAATAATATTGTCGCGTTCAGCATCAGTGAAACTTCTACGCCCCGATTCAGACTGCTTAATTTCAAGTGGTTCTGACTTTGCCAATTTTGGAACTTTAACTTTTTTCAAAGCAACTTCGAGTGATCCAGCCTCAATTTCATTTAAGCTCATGATCCCAGTAGCCAAAAGTTTATAAGCAATTTCTTTCGGTATTAAAATTTCAATACCATTATCTAAAATTATCTTCATTTCAAATCAACGCCTCCGATGTTATTTGTTGCAAACAAGACCATATCAATTACCCACCAGATGCCAAATCCTCCCCCTGTGATCAACTTTAATGCGCCAAGCCAGTAATGCCCGACATAGAAACGATCAATACCCCAGTATCCTACAAAGACCGACAAAATAACACCGACAATTAAACTCTTCTCTTTTTTCATATTAAAATTCTTTTAGTTTATTAATAAAATCATGGTCCCACTTTTGAAATTGTTTTCGAGTTTTTTTCTGTTCAATTACCCGATCAATATCATCCTGCGATTGTTTATAACCATGAACCCCAACAAAAATATCTATAGCCTCAAACCTTCTGGGGTCAAAAAATTCTGGAATTCTGGTAAGCTCAGTTTCTGGCCTGCTTTCATTTTTAAATCTATCTAAATTAGCCAAAGCGGAAAGCAATGCAGGTCTGGCAATTATCTGAGGAGCAGTATCAATTGTTTCCATTTTTAGAAAACAAAACGCTCTGCCGCAAGCCCACCAGATTTCTTCATCTTTCATAACCTCGTACTGTTCAATAAAATTATCAAGTAAATCTTTAAAATTTTTATGTACAATTACATCTGCATCAGCTCTAATAACTATTTCATCTTTTGACTCGACTGCCTTCTCTAAAAATATTTTGTATTTATCAAAAAAAGTAGTATTTGTATCGTGAATTAAAATAACTTCAAAACCTAAACGATCAAGCGACCATTTCGCCAATTCTGTTGTAGTTTCACCTTTTGAAAATAAATAAGCTTTCATTGTTTGTTTTCCAATTCCATTTTTTTATATTCTTCAAAAACTCCCTGAAACCATTTTAAAGCAGATCTTCTTCCAGCCATATAAGCATCCCCTAATGATCCAGCATAATAAACACCGCTTCTACTTTTAAGTCCATTATTATATCTTTCATCAATCTTTTCAGATTGAGCCTCTTCGATAGCCAATTTTAGTGCATCAATTAACATTTTCTATTTCAAAATTTTTACTTATCCACTCAAATAAATTATCAAGTGCCTGCCAGTTCTCATCACGTTCGATCTCCCAGCTGTGACCCCAAATATGGAACGTACCGCCATTTTCTGCAGCCTTTAGAACATACTCCTTTGCCACATCAACCCAGTGAACTATTTTATACTCTGACCTTTGGAAAACATGGATTGTAGTGCCTTTTCGAAACTTATCATTTGCACCAAGTTTTAAAACATGAGTAGTACGGCATTCTGTATAACCAGACGATTTAGCAGCATCGATAGCACGCTGATCATATCTCCCTCTTGGGTAGCAAAATTTATTAATTTTTTTACCGATTAGAGTTTCAAGCTCTTTTTTATTTTCCGATATTTCCCACCAGATATCTTTGCTTTTAAGAGCCTTCATGTCCGCAGGATGAGTCATTGTATGACCCCCGATTTCAAAGTCTTGAGCGATATCGATTACCTGCGAATCAGATAGATCTCGAACCATAGTCGGCAGGTAAAATACAGCAGGTAATTTATACTTTCGCAGCAAACTAACCAGCTTCAAATCGTCCAGTCGTCCATCATCCCAGCTGCTTTCGAATTTTAATCTTGGTCGTTCCATCGATCCATCATATTTAAGTAATGCTTTGTTTCATCGCGGAAATTCTCATTGTTGCGATACGTCTGCTTGATAGCCTTAGCCTTTGCGATTTTTTCCTCTAAAGCGACAATAGCCTTTTCATCTCTATTTTCCAGTGGTTTGCGATTTTCATCAGCCAATTTTTGTCGATCCTCGCTGTCATCGTAAGATAGAATGTTCGGATACTCTGTTTCCAAATAAAGTTTGTCTAAATTAGCCTCATAGAGCGATGCCAATTTCTGAGCGCGGATTTTGCGGCGCAAAAAATAAAATCTAATATGGTCCCAAAATGAAGTTATATACTCCCTGACAAATTCACCTTTAACATTATTCATAATAATAATTTAATAATCTTTTAAAACAGTCTTAACTCGCCTTGCTCAGGTTCAACCTGTTTGATTTCAACCTTTTGAGCAATCATATCTCTTACTTGTTCTGTATGTCGACAGCGTTTTTTATAATTATATGCCGGACAGTCACAGAATAAGTAAGAGGTAAAATCGCTCACTGTATACTTTACGCCCTTCCTTGTTCTGCTTTCAAAAGTCCATGAAGTTTTATTTTTCATCGCCTCGCTGATATGTCCGCTGCTGCCTGACCTTTCAGGTACAACAACCATATCCTCTGGCAATTCAAACTCAGTATCAAGCCTTTCGAATCCCTGCAGCATGCCGTTATAAGCCTCAGTCTGCTTATCAATCCTGCCTTTGAAACTTTCAATAAAAGTTTGCAGCTCAGGTTTTAATCGAGCATAGAAATAGCCCATAGAGTTTGCACAGATTGGATAACCCTTGCACCTGAGTGCATTGATAACTGCCCGAATATCAGCTCCCTCCTTGCCAGAATCGCGATCTTTCAAATTGATTCGTTTTGCGACCGCGACTCCAGTAATGGGATTATTGTGAGTATGCAATGCGATTATTCGCAGTGCCTCCTCTTGGTAAAAAGTTAGATTTTCCATAGTTATTAAGCCTGACCATTATCAACTTTTTGTGCATGCTCCCTGACATCGTCAGGATTCACAGACTGCAGCCTTTTTGGTTTTATCGGCTGTGCCGTAAGCCAAGTGATGATTTGCGATGCAACCGATCTATCAAGCTGTCCTCCCTTAACCACTGGAATATTCAATGCCTTGCAGATCTCTTCGCTGGTATAATTTTTGATTTCCTTCAAATCCTTTATTTTTCTACGCTGTGCCTCAGATGCTGCTGAAAAATTTTGTTTTGGTTTGTTTTGAACAGGTCTGGTGTTTGCTTGTTGATTATTTTGCTGCGGTGGATTTAGATTTGAGTCATCATCCTCATCGCCAGTTAAAATGCCGAAAGCGTTTAAGAATGCGTAACGCTTCCCAAAAGTGTTAGCAGAGCCAAACTTTTGTTGTTCATTCATGAATGCACCCTGATCAATAGGAACTTCAAACTTGCCAGTTTCGCTGTGTCCGTCTTTGTGTGTAACTTTGCACAAGTTTATGGTGTGCATGTTTTCCACCTGAGTATCGAACGTATAGGAAAAGCCATATTTAGTAAGCAGCGACTTTACCTGACTTATGATCGAATCAAGCGGTGCGTACTTGTATCGAGTATTGCCGCCAGTTCTTTTAGAAGAAAAATCTACTAATTTATTTTTACCAATTACAGGACACTCGCCTTGAAATGCTGATAAAGCTTTGTCGAATTGCTCCTTAGCCCACTCAGCTTTTAAATCGCGGCGCATAGCCAGCAATCTTTCCATCGTTTCAACTGGTACGTTATTGTCGATTGCCTTTGCAATTAAAGTTTCAGCATCAAACTTTAAACTGCTTTCAGGTACAGAAATAATTTCATTTTGATTTTGTTCTGCAGGGATAACCTCTGCAACTGCTGTTTCATTATTCGATTCCATAATGTCCTCCAGCCTCTGCAATTAGATTATCCACTTCATCCCAAAATGCTTGAAAATCATTATTGAAATAAAATCTTAGTAATTGCTTATATTTTAATAAGCTAATTCTTCCCGTGATATGCCAGAGCATATCTTTTTTGTAAAAGCCTTCGAGCTTGTTCTTCTTAAATGCCTTGAGCATAACGTCCAACAAGAATGAACGCTGGTTCAGACTCACTGCGTAGTCTGAAATTGTTGTGGTGTGTTGCATATATTTTTCTTATTCTCGCGAATGCTTGAATATGCTTAATTATTTTGTCTTAACTTTTTTTGCAGGCTTACCCTTCACTCCTGACTTTACCGCCCTCGGTGATGAACCCATTGTTTTAGCTTTTGGATTATTTAGAGTGCGATCCTTTTTAAATACTGGCATTGATTGTCACCGCCTTTCGTTATTTATTAATTTAATATTACCAAACTATCAAAATGCTGTCAAATCTTACGAAGTACACGCAAATTGCGCCTTTTGTCACCAAGCCTATCAAGATATCCACTTTTCTCCAAAACATTTAAGTGGTAAAGCACCAAAGATCTGGTCATACTCAAAGCATCAGCTATCTCTTGCTGTGTTGGAGCAAATCCAAACCTTTCAAGATGATCAGTCAAAAATAGCAAAATAGCTTTTTGCTTTGGCGTTAAATATGTTTTTGTTGTTCCTAAAACTTTCATTGTTTTTCAAACTCAATAATTACTTCTACCCCTTGATCCTTAATGTGATCCGCCTTTACGACTTTAACATCACATTCAAAATCCTCTTCCCGATCATTAACCAGTACACCAGAAAACCTTAATCCATCGATTATTGGTTTCGATGCACTCCATGCATTATCCCGATCGATCTTCTGGCAGGAATGCATGAGAATTTTTACAGTCGGATGATTAAGCGGTAATGGTCCAAAACTTTTTTTATTCGCCAAAACCATCGCCCAAACAAGATCCTTCCACTCCTTTGTCCATCTGCCACGTGTTGCAAAATGCAGACCATGATTTAAAGAGTGCGGTATATATCGGTATTTTCTGCCAACTTTCGCAGCAGGTAACTTAAAAGAAATTTGCATTTTAATATCCTTATTTCTGCCCGCTATCCTATCGGTTAGCGAACAGAGTAAAAATACTAAGCTTCAGGTGCTGCGTTTTCAGTATCCTCGTTCACTTTTTCAGCTTCATCAGAAGCTGCGTCCTGAACTTTATCAGTGTCAACGTTGCCGTTTTCATCTGTTGTTGAAGTTGCGTCAGACGCTCCTTCAGCAGGTGTTTCGTCATCAATAAACATAACGACTCCTTTTTGTTAATGATTAGTAATTGTAATTATATACAATTTGAAATTAAATCGGGAAATTTTGCAACTCCTTTTTTAGTGCAGACTGAATACCATGCTGACCAGTTATTACTTCCGATACGGCCATCAATATATTTTTCCCATGCTCTTCGCACACAGAGATCCACATCGTCTCTCGTCTGTGGTTCTTTGTTAATTTGGAATGCACAATAATCTTTTGTAGCGGACACGGCCGCCATATCGCATCCACTTTCCTTGCTTGCAACGAACAATGCTTCATCTGTTAAATCTTTAAAATATTTATTTACTATTGGTCGCAATTTTTCACATTGCACCGACAACTTAATTGTTTGTTTAGCAGGTACTGCTGTATTAACAGCTTTAACCTCGCTGACTGTTTTCTCAGTCTCCCCCTTTACTTGGTTAAAGACACTGTGTAATTAGTGTTGAAATTATTAGCAAAGGTATTAATTCCATTCGCTAATTTTACAGTTGCAAACTGAGCAACTAACACTAAACCAATAATTGCTAACTGGACTGTAACAATTTTTTTCCAGTTATCGCGTACTTTTGACATAATAGTCCTTTCTTTGAACTTTCCTAATTTTGCGGAATGTTCGTTATTTTTGTTTTTGGTAGCGCCTTTTGACCCTACATGAGTATATTAACATACTATCAAAACATTGTCAAACCAGAAGTTATCCAGTTATCCCCTGCCTTTATTATGTATTTATTAATATATCTAATAGTAATAAGGACGGTGGAAAAGTGGATAACTTATTAAACTATACATTTTATACTAATAAAACAAAGGTAATATTGATCAAATCTGTACATTCTATCTGTGGAAAACTTGTTGATAAAATTTGGATAACTTTTTGCCTTTTCCAGTTATCCAAGTACATATCCACAAACAAAAAAATCGCCATTGAAAGCGATTCTTTTGAATTAACTTCATCCCCAAACATCATGAAACTAATATTAGTGTCACCACAACACGAAAATATTATAACACAAAAGGAAAGAGCAAGCTGTGGAAAACTTGCTCTCAAGGGTAGGTTTCTGGCGGGATTAGTAGCGGAAACTGCAGAGTTTATAGCGGGGGAAATATCTTCGCAAACGAAATAAAATATTACGCCTGCGACTTACAGAAAACCTCATAATTTAACCTCCTTTTTTTCTGTTAACAGCTTGCAATCAGCATAGACATTTTGTTCTTTGTTTTAGAAAAGTTTTAAAAATTTGTTTTTGTTTCAAGCGATTGCAAACTGATAACAAAACCCATTTTCCTGACGTCAGGAAAATGGGTTTATTTGATTATTTAATTTTCTTTGCCAAACCAGATCCGAATTGGTATGCACCATTAAGTGCGATAGCAACCGCAATAGCGTCCTTGATTCTATTTGCGATTTCATTGCCAAATTCGGCAGGTACAAATGAAAGACCGAAAGCTATAATAACGCTTAAGATGATCTTTTGATCAGAGTCAAGTTCGGTATTATACCGCTTGCTCAAAATATAACTTATAAAATGAACTGCCCCGAAAGTAACAAGAGCGATAAATGTCGCTGTTTGAAAATCGAAATTCATATATACCCTTTCTTAATTATTTATTAGGAATGATTATACCACTAACCATTTGCTCTAACTTTTCCCAGTCCAGAGTGCCATCAGTTTTAAGTGGTGGAGTTACACCACGATTTCTTAAGTCTCCAATCAAACCAGCCTCAGCAGTATCTGGGTCATAAATACCATACTCCCAAATAGCTTCGCCATTTTCCTTTGTACCAACCTGACGTTTAACAATTATTGAATTAGTTGCCATAATCTCTTCCTTTGGAATTACACACCAAGCATTAAAGGTGTTGCCAGATGTAAAGTAATTCTCTTTAATATGATGTTCATGATGCGATCCTCTACACCACGAGGATTTTGCGATAATACATTTTTGACCATCGTGCATATGATAGCCAAATGCTTTAATACAATGCTGCCAAAGTTCCTCCCCAGATTTTGGCGGCCGCGGATTGGTTTTATCAGACCATCCTGCGTTAGAACCAACTACTCCAAAAATAGATCCTTTATAATCCCGTACTGTTTGAGCAACTGCGTCAATTAAATTGTTTTTAACAACGAAATATGCAAACTCTTTATCATCAGCACCAGCACTCGGTGGTAGACTTGATTTTATTCTCATCAAAGCCTCAGTCGGATTTTTTGGATCAGGACATTCATCCTGGGTTTGATTACCAATATCACATAACAGCTTAACCCCATCTCTCAAATAAGCACCGCCATCAGGTTTAATAAATATTTGAGAATAAATATCCCTACGAGAAAAATCTTTTGGATTTATCTGCCAGTGTAGATTGCGAGTGCCGCAGCCAACACATGATCCAGAAGATCCCTGATTAAAATCAACTGGCTCCTCCAGTCGAAGTTCCTTGCTCCAATCGATTGGTTCAGCTGCTCCAAATCTAATTTCAGCAGTATAATCGCGAGGGTCATAAGGATCGACAATAGCACCTTTACCTAACTGTTCAATTGGTTCATCTTCCATAAAACTCCTTTCTTATTTAGTAATTGGTGTTTTTACCAATTTACCTTCAATTTTAACTTCGCTTTCATCCTCCAGTAATAAATGATTTGATTTGCTCATAGTATGAATATCATCTAAAACTTTTACAATTTTTTGATGGGTTTCAGATTGATCCTTCACAGCCTGCATCATAAATTTCATAAACGCTTGCATTTCAGGGTCTCGTCCTTGAAATATTTTCTCAAGCCGTTCATTTGCTGCCTTAGCAGCATTCAACTCCCCTCTCACTTCACCAAGATCGCGAGTAAGTTTATTAATTTGTTCAGAATATTTTTCCTCTTTTGCCGCCATCGCCTCCTTATACTCATCTGCTTGCTTATGCCAAAACTCAGCTAATGTGTCAGCCGAATTAATAGCCTCGACTCTCTCGTTTCTAAAAGCCTTTTTAAACTGAGCGTAAGCCACACCGATAATAGCAACCACTGCAGCGATCGATAATGCCGCGCCTAAAACTGTACCTATTATTTTTGCAACATTTATTGTATCCATTTTATTACGGTTTACTAATTGGTTTAAGATTGATTACAGACCAATCGTTATCCGTCTGATTCCATTGATCTGATTTTTGTCCCAAATAAAACTTTGTCGCATCAATTACAAGTCCCAGTGGAATTAATCCTTCTGAATTATTGAACGGCAGAAATGTTTTTGTCGTTTCAGAATACGAAGTACCATCAATAGCTGTAAGCTTTCTAATTTTGTACTCGTTGGTATTTTCAATACCGAATAACCAAGCATTTGTCCCATCCCAAAGTGACGACATACCCGCAGTTGTAGTCATAGCATCGGAAACTGTATATGTAGCCGCTGCCGACATTGTTGTCCCTGAGATTGTCCATTTTCGAGATGTAGTACCGCTTGAGCCGGAAACCACATAAACATCGGTGCCATTTGTCCATGCAACCACATTTCCACTTGATGCGACCGCAGGAACGGTCATAGTTGTCTGTGAAGTAAGATCAGCTTCAACAAATCTAAACGCTTCAATATTCGAACCAGAAGTATCCAAAATCAAATAAATATAGATTCCAATTTGTAAAATATTACCAATCTGCCATGAACTTGACGGCTGCGTTGGCGTGACCTGATGAGTTCTTGAATATGCACCAGTTAAAGTATCTCTTTCAAAACGACTTAATTTTGCAGTCTGCGTATCGAACGTGTAAAAAACAGATCCACTGCTATTAGATCCATAAATAACAGCTGTACCCATCACCGCACCAACTGGAATTTGCTGTTGATAAAAAGGAGTCGGACGTGCCTCAGATGCAATCTGGAAATAAGTCCCGTCATATTTAACACCTACAATTTGACCAGCAATAATGTCCCCAGTTTCCAAATCCTGCGTGCCAAATTTTTTAATGGTTTTTGCACCAAGACTATTAACATTCAAAGTCGCTGGTCCAGTGTTAGCAACATCAGCTTTGAAAAAGTAAGTATCGCCAGCATCATAATCATTTGGCACTGGAGATACAGTAATAGCGTATGAGTCACTGCCAGCCGCGCTCGCCGCATAAAGACCAGCCGATGCCAAAAAATTATTCCACTCGCTTGCTGGTACTGGATCGCCATTTGCTTTGTTAAATCCCATATAAAATTCTCCTAAGTTATCGTTATTGTAAAATCGATAGTTAATGTTTCTGTTATAGCTTTTGTAACATTTATAGCAACGCGATTAAATAATGTTCCAGTTCCTGAAGTAGATGTTGCGTTGATTAATAATCCTACTTCCCGAAGTGTACCGCTCACATCAGTAGCTCCAAAAAATCCAGTCAGATACACAACATTAGAAGAAAAACTCTTTGATGCAATTACAGTTCTTGCAGTTTCAGTCTGCAGTGCAGTATTACCAGCAGCAGGTGTATTTGTACCAGTACCAACCGCACAATAATTCGGGGAAAGCGTAGCAAATGACGGCGTAGATCTTCCAAGAAATTCTGCGATTGCAGCCTTTCCGGCCGTAACAACCAAATTATGGTAATTCTTAACTCGTTTCACTTTTCCAGTTTCAGCATCTCTAATTGTTGCCTTAACATTTACCAGAATTTTCATGACCGCAGGATCAACAACGTATTCAATTTTTTTCAATTTTTTCATTAAGATAATCTCCCACCGCCTACAGTAAATACTCTTTTAAATCCAGTAGGCGTATAACTGGAATCACCGAGTACCCACTCTACTGCATAATCAACAGCTTGGACTGTAGTTGTTGCGGTAAATAATATGGATTCAGAATAACTCTCAGTTAGGTTTAATAATTCGTCATCAGTAATTACAATCGATTTATTGTCCTCAGTCAGCAGTCTCTTCATTACAGTAATATAATCGAGTGATTTTGTAGTGATCAGACTAATATCGTAAACCATTCTGTCGGGAGTTTTCATGTAAGAAGTAACTCGATTGATAATATAGTCCTCGTGAACGTCTCGCAGATCTGAATTAATTGTAACCCTTTGCCCTGCCTTCAGTCCTGCAGTTTCTGTGGAAAAGTCACCCTCGGATAACGTCTCTCCATAGATCTGAATTTCCGCTGCTGCACGCTCGCGAGCCGCCACCTGAGTATTAATGCTCTTATCAACCACCAGATACTCGTATATGCCGTCTCCCTGCCCCTCCTGTGCCAGTGTTTCAGCGATTGCGACTGAATCCGACACTCTAACCACTACAGGCAAAAGAGGCTTGCCTGAAAACGATAGAGTGGCATTTTGGTTTGGTCTGTCAGATTCCTTAAAACGCAACAGTTTTTCATTAAAATTGTATAAAGCATCATAGGAATTTGGATCGTCTAAATAATCCACACCAACGCTCAGTCTGTGACCTGTAAGAGTAGCGGCAAACTCATGGTATTTGTAAGGCAAATTGAAAACGATTTGTTTGCCGTCCGCACGCTGTGATGCCGTAAATTTTGCACCCTCGTACTCACCACCCCGAACCAAAATTGAATTTCGCATTTGGGAATTATCGCTACGAATAACCAGCGATGCATTTTCAAATGTTCCGCTATCGTCCTCAATTGTAAATGGTGCAGGTGTAGAAGTTGGTGACTTGAAATAAATATCCTTGAAATAATCTACATAAAAATCATACCCCGTCAGATCAGCCAATTGCTTTAAACATGCCGATGGCTGCTCATACTTAAACTGGATATAATCCAAAGTAACATCACAGTCAACTTGAACGGTGGTAAAACCTGACGGCAACCAATTTTCGGCTATATCAGCAATGATGTCATTGACGGTCATGCCTTCGTAAGTTTCTGCCACCAAGTGCTGGTCAAGCAAACGCGTATAATCAGTACATTCGACTTCCCAATTAATTATGCCGATTGCATCGCTTTTGTTTGTTGCACGAACTATTAATCCTCCAAACATTCGATCGCTTCCGTCCTCGATAATAACCTCATTGCCAATTATTGGCCTGAAAGTTTTACCTTCATAAGACAGAATCTTAAAACTACATCTGTCGACTTGGTGCGTTAAGATATTTTCGATTCTCAAACTCGACCAATCTATGTAGGATGTTCGATTTTCTCCATCTATGTTTATTGTAATCATACATATTAAATTCTTAGTTGTAGTTTAAGTCGATCAATCATTTTATTACCCATTATTTCAGCCGCATCTTCGCTCATGAAAGTTCCAGTGATAAAAATATTGATGCCTCCAGCAGGTGCACCAGCCAGTCCAGAATTAGGAATTATAGTGCCGCTCCGATTTGGTACAAAAAGCTCTGGTCCGCGTTCTCCGACAATATAAGGACTGCCTGAAGTTACTGGTCCACCAGCAGCACGAAATCCGAGTGACTTTCCAATACTACTGGCCGCGCCTTTAACAGAGAAATTGCTTACGGCATCAGCAGCCTTTTTTGCGAAATCAATAACAGATTTAAAAGCGTTGACCACTGAAACAATCCTTCCTTCTAAATCTTTCCATACCTCCACAGCGACTTTTGCAATGAAATTAGCTATATCAGTAATTACCGTCAGTGCTTTTGCACCCCAAGTTATAATTTCAATCAAAGCTTTAACCGCAATTAATATAGCCGCAACGACAGCGACTCCAACTAACATGGCAAAAATTTTTAACAGCGGCATAAATGGCTGCAATGAATTCCACAACTCTTTAATTGACGGCCATAACTCTTCTTTTATAACTCTCCACAACTCCTTTAACTGCGGCACAACTTGCTGTTGGATAACTATCCATAGCAAGTCAAAAGCAGGTTTCAACTGCTCTTTAATTTTTGTCCATAAACCCGAAATGACATCAATGAAAGCGAATAAACCCGAAATGACATCAACTATAGTGACTTTAATTTTTGGCATATTTTCTTGAAACCAATCAGCAACAGGCTTTAATTTCGGCACTATCATGTTACCAATTTCTGTAAACATAATTTCGATGCTATCCTTGATGTTAGAGATCATACCTCCCAAGCTTTGAGACTGCTTCTCCATCAAGTTTTGAAAACGTCCACCTTCGCCAGATAAAGATGCCAGAGCCGCCTCAACTTCTGGAAAACCAATTTTACCAGCAGTCACCATTTCTTGAACTTCTGCAGTAGACTTTCCCATACTCTCACCAAGCTGCGCCAAAAGAGGAATACCAGCTGATGTAAACTGTCTTAAGTCATCACCCATCAGCTTACCTTTTGCAGACACCTGCCCAAAAGCCAAAATCAAATTTGGTAATTTATCCATGCCGACACCAGCAGCAATATCACCTAATGATTTCAAATCTGGTATAACTTTTTCCTGCTCAATACCATAAGCCAGTAAAGATTTAGCCGCGTCCTTCAGTCCAGTTAACTCAAACGGTGTTCTTTTCGCAAAATCAGTCAAATCCTTTAAAAACCCCTCAGCCTTGCTTGCAGAGCCAAGCATAGTCTCAAAAGCGATTTGGCTTTGCTCATACTCAATACCAGCCTTCACAGCATTTTTAGTAAGCAGGGCAATTCCGCCAATAGCTGCAGCCCCAGCCGCAATTCCCATGCCCTTAAGCACAGTTCCTAACACGCCAGCAGATTTGCCAACATTATTAAGCACGCCCGATGCTCGGTCTTCTGCGGTTACAACAATTTTAATATCTTCATTGGTTGCCATGTTTTTGGTTCATTGATTTCTCGTATTGATAATCAAGCATCAACTGCAGAAAGTCCTGAGTAAATTCGGTTCGCAACTGTTTTTCAGTAAACCCCCACTCAATACTTAAGGCTGCGAGCTGTCTGCTTTTTTTTTAACTTCTTCTTTGAATGATTTAAACTGCTCTCCCAAAAACTTCACATCTTCAATTTTTAGGAACCCCAAATTTTCACGATTTATCTCTAAGTCCTTGCCCTTCTCATCAGTGAAATTCCAAGACTTAATCATCAAAGGCAGCGATTGAATAATCTGCTCCAGATCACTTGAACTGAAGTCAATCGCTGATGCCTGCCCTATAAGCAGTGAATCATAAATCTCAACTTTACTATCAGGAAAGGAGGGTAGAGAAATAACTTTGCTCTCTCGAAAATCTTTTAAAATCGGCATATTAGTAAGAACTTACATTATTGATTAAGGTACAGCTGTTAACAATGTTTCCATTGGTAGCATCGAACAGCGCGCGGAAAGTAATTTTTTGGTTAACGATTTCATCGTTTGGTCGGTCGACTTCCCAACCCTCAAAGTGAACGCGAGATAGATCCAAAGTAAACGATGGACGAGAACTTGCACCAATCAGTACATCAGTATTTGTAAATTGGATACGCAGCGCGCGGTATGATCCATCAAGCATTAACTGCCTATAGGTTTGATCTTCCAAGTCAAGAGTGATTTCCCCAGAGATTTCAAATTTGCGATTTAAAATATCATCTGGCCATACTGTGCCAAGAACATTATTAGTTACAGTATTTTTATTGATTGTAAACTTCAGAGATTTCAAATTTAAAGCAGTTGCAGCAGCCAATCCAGAAGTTAATGTCGCAATTTTTACATTACAATGTCTACCTAAAAACTTATTGAAAGTTGTAGAATAGCTTGGACTTGCAGCAGCTACCTGACGACCAGAGCGAGCCTTAAATCCTGCAGTAACCATTACCACTTCATCAGGTACAACATTAAATTCTAAACTGTCCAGCATCGCAAGTGCATACTGGTCAGTTCGATCAGGATCAGCCAGTGTAATTGTCAAACTGTCGTGCTGGTTATCATTCTGCAAGGTGAAAGTGTGAGTATAAGCCGAATCCGATGGTCCAGATGGCGTGACAGTTCCGAAAGCTGCCAAAAGAATTAAACCGAAAGACTTATCATTTAACTCTGTTTCAATCGTACCCTCTGCCCACTCCATGACCTTATATGCCTGCGCGCCTTCCCCGATCACTCCATAGCTCATCTCAGAAGTAGCTTTTTGTGTTCGATCGAAAAACGCCACTGCAGTTTTTGGCATCCAATATGCTGCAGCAACGGCAACCCCTCGCACAGTTTCCTTTGCGAGTCCTACGTTTACTAATCTACCGATATATTTTGTCATAAAATTCCTTTCTAACTTATTTGATTCACGTCAACATCGACGTGACATTTAATTATTATTTCTGCACCGCGATAGAGTGTCTCGCGATTTGCGTAAAACCACGCTGATGGTAATGCTTCGGTTTTTACCATTGTGTAACCAGTTGGTAAAACCAGTGGATCTCCAGGGCTACCAGTTCCCAGAGTGTAATATCTATCGAAGTCATCCAGTACAGTATCCATCAAGTCAATCAGTACGTCCTCTGCATCCTTATCCGATCTATTATCGCCACCTCTTGCTACCCATAATTGTATCGTGAAAGCGTAAATTCTTCTATTGTGGACATTTGTTCGATAGTCACTCTCCGAACTACTTGCCACGACTGTACAAGCTGGGTCTTTGGTAAAGTTATCAGTCTCATAATCGTAAACAATCTCAATGAGGTCATTTGCATCAAGAATAGCTACGATTTTTTTTCTAAGATTTTGCCACATTATTTTAATGCCTTTCTTGTTTCATCTTTCAATATTTTATCAACAGTCGGTAAAGTATCTTGTCTTGCTGCGGTCATAAATGGAATCCTTGCATGAACATATTTTGCATACTCGACCTTTGGTCCGACATTTACTTGCATCGTTGTGATATTCACAGGGTAAATCGATGCGCGCATTCTGCCAGTTTTTACAGGAGAGTAGATTTTCCCAAAGCGTTCAACAGTTAGAGCAACCTTTGCGATTACCCTCTGCAGCATTGGTTTAATCTCTTTGCTGCGCCGAGTAAATTCTTTAGCAGTCTGCTCGTAACCTTGTATCTCAATATCAATATTCATTTTAAGTCTTTTGAATTACAACCTCCTGAAAGTCCATCGCCCCATGTCTCCATCGAGTAACTCCGCCTTTGCGAACAGTGTAGACATTACCTTGCTCGTCCTTTAACTGATCACGTTCCTTGATATCTACGCCAGCATCGACCCAAATCTTGTAATTTTGACCGAATACGCCGCCGTAAAGCTCCGCCTTTTGATCTGTTATAGGCTGTAGATGCCCAAATGCCGCTGTAACAGTAGATAATGCCAAATGCGACTTAGATCCACCGATGCGCTGCATTCTCGAGATTATAACCCTCTGGTTCGCTAAGTGCTGCAGTTTCATTTTCTACTCCATGCCTATCCTGCGATATTTATTCAGGATGTCTTTAATTGCCATACTGTCTGCCACCTCATCGACCTTCTGGTAGCTTACCGAATAAGATCCAAGATTTTCACTTGCAACTTGTCCGCCTCTTAAACCTTCGTTGATAATTTTAGTCGCCAATTGAATGGCCGCAAACTTAATCGGATCAGGTACATTAGTATATCCAAATTTCCCTGTGACTTTTACTGTTTTCGCACCTTCAGGAAATTCGGAATAGCCAGCAGATCCGTTCAAAATAATCGTATTAAAAACAGTGCCATTATAAGGTGCTGTATACCAACCACCCGATGGAATGGACTGAATAACATTTCCGCTATTATCTAAAATTGAGATAGAAGTTATTGATGTAAAATTGTCGATGATCAAAGAATCGCTGCCAGATCCATCATAGTAACGATCAGTATCACTGCCAGTACCGATATAAGTTGTATCGCAGTACTGATCGATGTATGCGCCGACATAACCAATAATCGTAGCTATCCAATCTGAATAACTCGAATCAATGTCTTGCAAAATGTATTTTTCTAAATCACCTTCAGTAATGTACATAATCGTTAATATAATTTTTTCTTGTATTCATCATCCCCAGAAGTAAACTCGTCATTTTTCTTTTTAAAGTTTCCAGTCTTTGATGAAAATGGACTTAATCGATGCTTAATGATCTTCGTTGCAGTTTCGTAAATACGACCTGCAAGAGATCCTCCAATAATAACTAAGCTATCCACTATCGAGAATGAGTCAGTTATAATTTTTTCAAGATTTTTTCTCAGAACGTCAGAAACTGAAACTGTATCACTCAAGGATTTTCCTTGAGTTTTTGCAATGTTGTCACCAAGCGAAACATTGTCAGATAAACCCTTTCCATCCATCTTGATTAAAACATCAGAAACGCTAAATGAATCAGATAATGGTTTGTTAGTTGTTTTTGAAAGTGCATCAACTAAAGTCAATGTATCCCTCGGACTTATTGCAGCCGCTTTGCTCAAAAAATCGAATACAGTTAGAGTGTCAGCTTTGTTCAACACTGCAACCCTTGTCAAAAGGTCAGACAAAAGCTGAGTGTCTGATTTCCCAAGCCCGATAGTCTTTGCAAGTAAATCAGATGCGGTGACTAAATCGGTTAGAGTTTTGCCAGTAGTTTTTATCAACACATCAGATAGAGTTGCGTTGTCGGTTAAATTTTTTCCAAGAATTTTAACCAAACTATCAGCCAAGCTCACAGTGTCAGCTTTTGATAAACTGCAAAGCTTTCTCAAAACATCCGAAATTGTAAAAGAATCAGTTAGTATTTTTCCAGTCATTGTAGACTTGGAATCAGCGAGTGTTAATGTATCTGATTTAATTAAGTTTGGTCTGCCAGATCGAGAATCTGCCATTGTCATTGAATCAGTCTTAATTAAATTTGGAGTTTTAACAATCGAATCAGCGACAGTCATTGTGTCAGATAAGTTTTTTGTTAAAGCAGATCCGCCATTAGCCCCAAAAGCTACATAACCGAATACGCGAGCTGTTGCATCTGCTGTTGACCAGTTTAGAGTAAAATCATCTGAACCAAATCCACTAATAGCTGCCTCAGCATTAACTGTTGGAGTTGCGCCGCCTTCTGTTGCCAACACAATACATTTATTAGCGCGCATTATTGTACTCGCAACCGCATTAGCTGTTGCATCTGAGTCTCCTGCAAATATCGCAGTATTATTTGACGCTCCAGTAGAAACCCCAAATGATTGCCTATTATGATCTGCAGTTCCAGCGGTTTGTGTATCACAAACAGATCCGAAGATAACGCCTGATGGTGTGAAACCAATCCCTGTGGTTTGTTTTGAACCTGTAGATGTCTTTTGAGTTTCAGTGCCAACTTTCCACTGCCCTCCTTTAATTGCCATATACCCGATAAGCATCGCAGTTCCATCAGTGGTATCAATATTGATAGTAAAACCATCAGAGTCCATTGATGTAAACGATGCTTCAAAGAATGCGCCGTTGGAAGTGGTAAGAGGAATGTTAATACATTTCGTGTTTGAAAAAATACGACTTGTATTCATTGTCGCCTGCGCATTTTGCGCCTTACCACCACAAGCCCACTGATTACCAGCTCCATCCATAACTCCGAATCCGTACTGCGAATTATTGTTTGCATCCCCTGCAGCTGTCTGCAAAGTAATAAAAAGGAATACAACATCAGGCTGGAAACCAAGTCCAGAAACGACCATTGGTCCAGTAGTAGTATCTGCAGCCTGTGATCCAGTTACAACATTAGTGATATCTGATCCACCTAAAGCAAGATAGTTATATTTTGGAGAGGCGGTAACAAGTGTTGTGAAATTTAAAGTAAAACCAGTAACATCAAAGCTCGTTAAAGTTGCTGTGACGTTGTCGGTAATAGTTCCAGCGGTTTGTACGTGAATACACTCGGTAGTAGAAAATTGTCGACATACATCCGAACTCGCAGTATTGTCGTCACTGTTCCAACCAGCACTACGCTCAGTAGCATTGCTCCCAGCAACACCTAAGTTCCATTGAGCATCAGCGACAGCTCCGTCAGCTGTCTGCAAACCATTAAAAATCAATAACGCCTTCGGCTGAAATCCAGGGTCGGTAGTAGCCGCATCTCCAGTAGCAGCCCCACCTGTTATTTGGTTTGTTTTAGCTGAAAGTGCCATTTAATAAATTTCTTTAGCTTGCTCCAAAAGTTACTGTCCAAGTGATTTTCAATGTATCTGCAGCAGCTTTGTTAACTGCGGAGAAAGAGGAATAAACGAACATTCCGGGTCCAGAAGAAACGTTGAAAATTCCAGCTTCTGTGATCGCGCCAGTACCATCTGCAGCAGCCCAGTCACCAACGTAGATAACATCATTATCATCAGTAGTTGTACCTTGAGTTGTAGAAGTCAAAGCATTACGATCGAGTTCAGTAACCAAACTATTATAAGCGGATGTTCCGCCAGTTCCAGTACCAATAGCCATGTGGCTTGGTGCATTTAGAGATGCACCGCTCAAACGATTAGCGACCAGCTTGTCCCCGAAAGTAGTAACAGTATTCGGAAAACGTCTGTGATCCTTAATCATGCGATGATCTTTCATGTCCCCGTCTGGTCCGTAAAGTTTGATTTCAACACGACCCTTTAAGCCCATTCGGGATACATGGTAACCTTGTTCTAAATTATTTTCCATTTTACCAGTCTCCCTCAGCATCATCCTGCAATTGCTTTGCAGCAGCTGCCCGTTTTTCCTTGATGCGTGTAATTAATGCTTCGTCTCTTTCCAAATCACCAACGCGCATGTGATTGACCGCGCGTTCCTCATTCATATCTATAACATCACCCTCTTTCACGAAAGTGCCGTTATACATGAACGCGGATTTTACAGTCACCTTGACGCGACCAGAAGGCAATTTGTCTTCTTGAATATCTTTATTTTCTTCAGACATAAATATGAACTTAATTGTTAGAAAAATTTTTAAACCTACATTTTTTCTGGGCGGTAGAAAAGAGCTACCGCCCATGCTCACCCGTTGAAACTAAACCTTAAAGTTAAGGGATAGATGTCAAAGCTTTAGCAGCTTCGCCAAGAACAACATTACCCGCAAGGCGGATAACAACACGGATTCCAGTTTGATCTTTAGTAAAGGCAGTTTCAGAGTCATTAGTGACCTTAACTGTCATGCCCTTACGATCACCGAGCCAATAAGCCATCTTCCAATTACCGAAGTAAATAATGGATTCTGGTACATCATAGAACTCGCCAACTGGGTAACCAAGCAAAGTAGCTGGTTGACCAGTTACACGGGATTCTTCCCAAATGTAACGTCCGTTAGTGTCCTTGATTTTACGAAGTTCTTTAACATTGGTCGGATGTACCAAGAAAGAAGAACCTTTACGGTACTTAGCTTTCAATGCGTATTCCAACTCAATGATATCGTCAAAGTCGAGGTTGCCACTACATGTCACACTGGCGATTGTGCCGGCATTACGCGCGGTTTCAATACCAGTAGGTTCAGTAGTTCCATTACCGCGCAAAATTACGCGATCCTCTTCTTCACCGATAGCTTCGGCAAACAAGTCAATGATTAAGCGAACTACATCGATGTCAGATGAATCTTCAATCAATTCATCAGAGCTGTAAATGATTGCAGCAGCTTTGCGAGCGGTCAAAGTAACTTCACCGAAGTTAGCGGTTGTAGTTGTCTTGGATGCATTTTCAGCAGTCCAGTAAACTTTTGGTCTGTTAACCAAAGATGGCGCCTTAAGCACGTTGCGCTTCATCGTGATAACACGTACTAAAGAACGCATACGGTTTTCATTCGCCAACGGCCTTACTAACTCAGCAAGGAACTCTGCAGGGAACAAGTATCCACCATCGGCACTAACACCTTCAGCAAGAGCTTTGGTAATTTCATGGTTTTGTGTAACCAATCCATGAAAGAATCCAACGATCTTTTCTTCAGCTGTTAGAGTAGCCTTATCCTTCACTAAATCCTTGCCGTGCAAGATTTCTTTTAGCTTAGAATTTTCTGGTTGATTCAAATTCTGCTCAGTCAAAGTTTTAATCTGCTCGCTCATAGCATCAAGCCCTAACTCCTTGCGGAGTGCAGAACCCAATTTTTGAGCTGCAGCCTTAGTCTCAGCATCGATTTCTCCGTCTTCAGATTCAGCGCCTTCAGCGGCACCTTCACCTTGTCCGTCATCTTCTTCGCCAAGATCTTTTTCATCGATGAACATTTTTTGTCCGTTCATCATTACGAATTTTCTTTTACCCATAATCGTTTATAAGTCTGGATTAGCTTAGAACAGCAGCTAATCCTTTAATTGTGCCAGCAGTTCATTCGAACTCCTGTTGATGTTCTGCAGAACACGAAGTACAGTCGATTTCGCCTTTTTAGGTACGATCGGCTCGGCTTCCTCTTCTGTTTGTCGACCTTTAGAAGTCTCTGCGGTCTTTTCTGCATTAGGATCAGTTGCTTCGAGCAAATCCTCTAACACAGCCGCAGCCTGCTTTAATGCAGTAACTCCGTCAGCAATTTTAGTGCGGTTCTTTCCGCTCAGTACTCTACCCTCTTTCAATTCGGCAATTTGTGTAGTCATGCTTGCAACAGTAGCAGTTAACTCTTCATTGGTTTTAGTCTCGGTATTTTCAGCTTCAGTATTTTGATCGCCAGTTTCCGCGGTTTCTTCCTCGGCAGATTTATTATGCACTTCAACCCAAGACTTAATTTCGGTTTCTTCCTCAGCCTTAACAGCCTTTAAAGCATTCTGCAAAACCAGTGCCGATGGATTTGCCGGCACGGCCACAAATGAAATTTCAAGTAATTCATTTGACGGCTTTCCGCCATCCTTTGCTGGTCCATGCGGAATGAATCCAACAGACACGGCAGGAGCAAAACCAGTTTCAACCAATTGCTGCACTTCTTTGGCGAGCTGAGTAATATTGTGAAATTCAGGTTCAAAAGTGAACTGCTTGTCGCCCACTTTCAAATTTTTTGCACGACCCACGATAGCAGACATGCTGTAGTTGTGATCAACTAATAAAACAGGATTCTTTTTATAATTTTTTAAGTCCCACTGATCCAGTGGCACGACTTCGCCATAACGATCAAGCGTTTCGTCACTGGCGATGATAGTGATTTTTTCTTTGGTAGCTTCCGCGACCTTGAATTGTAAAAATTCTTTTTTCATACAATTTTTTAATTAATTACTGGAACAATGGTACATCGACAATTTGAATGGAGCGGTGGAAATTCAATATCTTCATAATCGAAATTGAATATACCGCCTGCACTGCCTGTTAAACTATCGCCTTTGTCAAAGAAAGTATCCCCTAAAGCAATCGTTTTTCCATCCATTGTGCTGCAGTACTCGCAAAGTTTATCGTCAGGGGTAATGAGCCACTCAAGCGTTTCGACTACTCCGCTTTGAGTATAAGCTTCATTGGCCGCGAAGTTTGATGCCCTTACAACTTCCGATCGAGCAATCCGCTCCGCTCTATACTTCTCCATTCCATCAAATAATTCAGACACCCGATTTCTAAGCTGTGGTATTCCCTCTCCAGCTGCCACACCTTCGGCAAGTGTGTTAGCAAGTTTCAAATTCGTTTCAGCATTTATTTCGCCAGAGAATTTAGTAGCCCGACTCTTTAGATAATCCTGCACAGGTTTAGTCGCCAGATCGAATTTTGCCTTGCCTACCAGAGCCGCAGCCTTTTCCCCTTGCTGCACAACCACAGTTTTGACGAGCGGATTATAGACTTGCACCATCACGTCAGTTTCAGCATCCTCGTCCAGTAAGTAATCATCAGGATCAAGCTCTTTCTTTTTATAATCCTTTTTCGGCATTCGATTTAAGATCGTTCGTTTCTGTGTTTCGAATATTACCTGCGTTGCTGTTTTAAATGCCCGTTCATTTTTATTCAAAGCCTTTACCCAAACATCTACATACTCATCAACCTTAGCCTTATACTCTTTTTTCCGATTCTCTTCAGCTTTGCGTTTTTTAGCAACAACCTGCTTGGCCATAGACAGAGCGATTTGATCAATTTTGCTGCCAAGCTCATTTAGTGCATTTTCCTGCAGATCTCTTTGTCGCTTGACTTTCTTGTTGAAATTCAGTCTAACAACAGCTCTTTGATAACCGCCAGCCGATCTATCGATAATTCCCTTTGCGTAACGCGCAGGAATCGCCCGTGTCAGCCGTTTACTCTTGAACCCCTTAGACTTGCCAGTCGAGTCAGGTTGCGAAGCAGGTGTGATAGTTCCAGCCAAATCAAGCGGTACAAGACTATTCGGCACAAGTGGGATATCACCCTCCTCACCGACATCTTCCAAATTGCGAGTAGCCCGAACCTCATTCAATGTCATCCACCCCTTAGAGAGAGCCGATTCGATAACCTTCAAATCCGTTTCAACATCATCAGGAACTGGATTATCAAAAGAGAAAAACAGCAATTCGGAATTACTAAACATTGGTAAATAAAACTCATTTAACTGCCCAACGATTCTTTTAAGCTTTGGCAGTATGGTCCACTTGGTAAATGTATATTCGCCAGTCTTGGCATTTGCCAAATTAACATCTTCAGTCAAACCCAAAATAGATTTGTGAACGCGGAAAATTGCAAAAATTTTATCACGGCTAAACTGTTGCTGCAGCAAGAACTCCATGTCCTTTTGCGAAATAGCCATCGGCTTCCACTCCATGCCGCTTTCTAAAATTGCAGTCTTATGGGAATTGGAGCGACCCTTGTAAAGTCTGTTGATATCAGATCGCAAATCAATCTTTTGCTGTTTTGTGAGCTTTTGGTCAGTCTGCACAATTGAGTCAGGACGTGCGGAATTGAAAAAGAACCGCTTGTTATAATCCTCAGCATAATGATCAAGATCAACAGTAGTAGCAGCGGCCATCAAAGTACCCTTACCACGAAATGGATTTGCAGGATCGGGATAATTTAAAAATACTAATTCATCAGTTGAAATTTCAATAGTAGTAGTGCCGTCAACTTTATACTTATACCCAGAAATAGGATTGCTCGATGACTTGTCCTTATTTTCAACAATGCTTAAGCGATCAGGTCGTAAAAGCAGTATGCTTTGCGGTTCGCCCTTGCCGCTCTCTCCGCGGTCAATAAACCAAGGCGCTTCTCCAGCCAGCTCCAAATACTGCTGCGACAAATTCATGTGATCGAACTGAGTCGTAAAGCTGTTGATACGAGAAAGCAGCTCAAGAGCTTTGTGATTAGTAACTTCCTCGATATCTCCGTTTCGATTTAATTTGAAAAGTTTTAAATTTATTTGCGAAACCGAATCAGCAATAGCACTAACACAAGAATAAACCCAGCCAACAGCTGCCTTTAAATACTCCTCAGTATTAAACCGAGGCGGTACGTCACCATAAACAACGCCAGATCCCTGAAAGCCCTGTGGCTCAGTTGAATCCAGCTCACGATCGGAAAGTGCGCGTTCCCTTCGCAGGTCGTTTTGGTAACCAATTTGTTTTTCAAGAATCTCTTTAGAAATATCCAAAATCGTTGTTTTTATTTTATTTAAATAAAAAGCCCCCCAAATCGGGCGGCTCTCGTAGTACGCAACGTAGAATGGCAGTAACTAACTGCCGAGTATTAAAATGTCATGACAAAAATATTATATCATTTTCTTCTTCCTCGTCAAACGTGGAATTATCCACAGACTTATCAACAGGTGGATTAAGCATGCGTAATTTTATCTCGCCAGCCTCAACTTCGATCTGCACAGCCTCGCCACAAAAATAACACCGCATTTTAAAATCAACGCCATTTCTTAAATATGCGTCTTTTAACAGCATTTTTTTACAAATTTTATACGGACAGTTAATGAAAACCCCTTTAATCCTCATCCTCGTCCTCCTCATCTCCAATTACAGTAATACGCGGTATTTCACGGATGCGACCAGCAGACCAGCCAATTGCAAGAGAGTCCGCTTTATCTGGTGATTTCTGTCCTCGTTTTTTCATGTCGTCCTTTGACTCAATAGCAATTTTACCTTTGCGAGTATATTTATATTTAATACTGCAAATCTGGCTAATAAGCTCTTTGTCATCAGGTAGACTGATTTTTCTATTTTCTGGTTTGCCATCACGGATAGCCTCATAAGTAGCCTTAATATCCTCGCGCAAATTCCAGTAAATCTCAGCCTTTAAATTTTCAAATGTATCCGAATCAATTGCATTGCTGCCGAAATTCATAGCATCAACATCAATACCATCATCCTCAAGTCCATCGGTAACACCTCCACCAACACCAGTATCGTCAACACCAATAGCATCGTACTGCTGTGATTTATTTTTCACCTTCACACGTCCTATGGTCCAATTGGTATCTTTTTTATTTTCAGCCTCCTGCTGTCCAACCATTTTGCCGACAATATCAGTAAGCACGGTCATATCACCACCATAGCGAGCAACGTCAACACCAAGTTTATTATCTCCTATGATATTTCCATCCGCGTCACGCTCACTTAAATCTAATCCAACGCAAGCCTCTGCCCACGCAAGCGGAATTAAAGTATCAGTACCCTCCGCAGGAAACTCCCCAAGTACTTTAGCAATCCAAAGAGGTGAATCCTCTCCCCACGCCTTTCGTCTCTCATCAATCCATTGCTTTGTGACGGCACCAGCAACAATAATTTTATCCTCTTTGACATTCGGATGGTCAAAACTTGAAATATTAACCTTTACCCACAATGGAGATTTGCATGCATCATAAAAATTACCAGTAGGAGATGTCGGGTTACCCATCGCCAAGACTTTATTATTATCGGCAACAATTAAACTTTCCACACTAACCCAAATTTCAGGCTTAACACCCGGAGCCTCATCGAGCAAAACTAAAAGATTCTCAGCATGGAAACCTTGAAACTTTGGCGTACCAAACTCACGTTCATCAGCCTTACCTGATGTGCTGAAACCAATTGCAAACCAATCCTCGCGCACTTTTAATTCAGTCGATAACAAACGACCGCCCATCGGTATTTGCGATGTTCGGTATGCGTTTTTAATTTCTGACCACAAAAGCATTTCAACCTGCGGCCATGTCGGAGCAGTAGTAATAACTTTTGATGGTGGAAAACAATATAAAAACCAAAGCGCAATGCGAGCCTCTAACCATGTTTTACCAACACCATGCCCAGAAGGTACAGCAATGCGCCTATTATTTACTAAAGCTTTTAGAACGTCCCGTAATTTATCCCATAAAAATACATCTGGCCATGCAGCCTGAAAAAATAAATCAGGATTCTTCTGCCACTTCAGTAATAATTTCGCTTGATCGTCCAGTTGATTCATACTCTTTTATTTTTTCTGCCTGAGCAATCGCCCAATCGGCCATGTTAAATATCCCCACGCTTGCCTGAATCTTAATGCGATCCTCTGGCTTTCCAAGTGTGTAATCAAATAATCGTTCACGCTGCACTACACCAGCCATGTTTGGCATCAAAGCAGTATTAATTGCTGCTCGCATAAGCATTGGCAGTTTGCCAAAAACCATATCAATAGTTGCTTCTACATTTTCCTGCTGTTCCATCAATGCAAACTCACGCCAATACTCGTACATTGCACCGCCTTTTGAAAAAAGAGATCTCACATAGTCAGGATGTTTCCCCACAATCTCAGCAATTTGAGCATATGTTAAACCCTGCATTCTATGCCCAAAAGCAGTAAAATACCAAGCTGGTAATATTCCTTTAGAGTTTGTGAGTTTTTGTGCTGTCGATTTTTCCATTTTCAATTTCCTTTATCTTTCGTTTAAGTCGTTTTGCTTCATCAAATTTTTTTACCTGTTCGAGCATTCGAACTTGATGCTTCATCTGCCGTAATTGCCTCTGTGCGCTCATAATTGCCACCCTGCAGAGAGTGCATAAGCTAATAGCCATGCCACTGCTACCGCTCCAACCAGAGCGTAATCAATTAATCTCATTTCCTTTTTATTTTAAAATTCATGCCTGTGTTCATTTAAATGCTCTGCCCTTGTTATCTGCGCCAAATTAGTAATATCATCGTTCAAAGTATCTCGATCAATGTGATGAATGATCATGCCTTCAACCAAATCCTCGTGCTGACTATACACAAAGCGCGAATTTAACATCCAAGTATTTGGCTCTGCAATTTTGATCCACCGCCTTTTGTGATTGCGCTTATGAATGCGAATCTTTGTAGTGCCAACAGGTACTTTATTTTCAGAAACTCTGCCCTTCTTAAACTCAGTCGCCGGATTTAAATGCAAGCCTTTAACGTTTTTATTCCACGGACGCATTCCTTTTTTAAATTCCGACTGCGGCGACAAATGAATTCCCTTGATCCCATCGTTCCACGGCTTATGCCCAGCAGCTAAAGTATTGCCTTTCAATCGAACGCTATCAATCCTGCCCTTGCATTTCCGCGAGCAAAACTGCGCAGTATTTACTCTGTAAGGTTTGACTTTAAAAACTATTCCACAGATTTTGCATATTACGTCCATTCCTTGATGTTAGCTCTTGACGCGATTATTGTCCAGCCAGAGTCCAGTATCGACCGGTCCGCCATTGCGAGTAAGTGTTAATGATGGATCCAATTGCAGCATACGGATAATACCAACATCAACAAATTTCGGGTCCAGCTCCATAACCCTTGCTTTGCGTTTCATTTGGTGACATGCGACCATTGTAGAAAAACTGCCGCCGAATAGATCAAGCACCACTGAGCCAATGCCAGTAGACTTGCGCAGCGCGCGTTCACAGAGCTGCACAGGCTTTTGAGTCGGATGCACGTATTCGTTTGTTGTGTCGCGCTTCTGAAACCACACATCAAGCTGATCCTGAAACGTGTCAAAGTCCATTTGCATCCACACGTCTTTTAGATTTGCAACCTCAGTGTTGCGAAAATGCGTCTTTTTCTTTTTCCAACCGAACATGCAAGGCTCAAAGCAGCGATGATAGTCCTGACCTTTAGAAAACACCATGCTATTTTTCAGCCAGATCACTACCTGCGATAATTGCCATCCAGTCTCTGCCCACGCCAAGTAATTGATTAAAGCATTTTTATTCGCATACCACCAGTACAAAGGCGCGTTATCTTCAGAATGCTCGTAGAGGTTATTTAAAACATCAACGTAGAATTGCAAAGCCTTTTCATCATCTAAGTTGTCGTTAAATATTTTTTCGCCTTTCCCGCCAAATTTCTTGCTCTCATATCCTACTCCACGCTGTGAATGATAATCCACCATATAAGGCGGATCAGTAAATATAAGATTAGCCTTAACCCCCCCCATTAATCGTTCAACATCTTCTCGCGAAGTAGAATCACCGCACATAACGAAATGATCTCCAAGTTGATATAAATCCCCTTGCTTTGCAACTGGTTCAGCATCTTTCTTAACATCATTCTCTTCATCGAACTTGTCGTCGCTGGTTTTTAGATCAAACGCGCGATCAATATCAGTCGGAGAAAAACCAACCCCTGCTAAAAGATCAGCATCAAAGTTTTCGCCAAGTGATCTAAAATCAAATTTACCGCGATGCAAGTTAGAAGATAATCCAACACGATCACGCTCCTCTTCAGTCAAAGCGCGCTCAGGAACTAAACACCAAACCTGCTCAATGCCAAGCTCCTCTAAAACAGTTTTTCTCTGATTCCCCGAAAGTACAGTATTGTCAGTGTCCACCAGTAAAACATCATGGAAACCATCGCGCTTTATATCAGCGACTAATTCCGCATAACCCTCTGGAGAAATTTTGCGCGGATT
>ERZ869929.241-NODE-241-length-36996-cov-6.778295_pt1 | contig 36996 bp, 59 predicted proteins | sample MGYA00579312_ERZ869929 | MGnify/ENA primary metagenome ERZ869929 (study PRJEB32216, sample SAMN09231818) | wastewater metagenome | place: USA: Maryland | collected 2016-08-09 | study: EMG produced TPA metagenomics assembly of the PRJNA472060 data set (Reclaimed... | reverse complement strand
ATGATCGGTTTCAGGCTGTTCTCAAGCGCACGCCGGTCACGCGCTTCACTCTGGCGCAACTCGGCGATTTCCATCACTTCGCACTCGAGCGCATAGCCCCATTGCGACGTGAGCTCCTCGTTGCGCACCAGGCTGCAGTTTTGTTTAGTGTCGCCGCCGATCGCCCAGAAAAACGGCGCCATCATGGTGTCTTTGCCACTGCCGGGTAAACCGCCCACCAGGACAGCGTGATTGATTTTCACGCTCGGGTTTTGGGTTTTGTAAGCAAGGACGTTCAACAAATGCTCGCGCTCGTCCGAGTTCGGCACCATGCGCTCGACATGCTCAAGCCACGGGGATGCGTCGCCAGGCACCGGTACTGGCCGCGCGTCGCGCCAGCGGTTACCGAACTCGACACCGTCACGGCGCACCACTACGCCGTCACCGGCCGCGTAGGTGATGCCGGTCAGAGCCATTGCGCCCTTCGCGTCTCGGTTCTCGTCGAAACAGACGGACGCCTCGATTCGGCGGCCGTTATGAATCGACAGGCAGCTAATGTGGCGGAAAAGCGCATTGAACGCGCTGCGCGTCACTTCTCGCCGGTCGACCAGGTCGAAGTACGCCTCATCCTCGACGATATACGCAAAGCGCTCATACCAGCCCTCGCGCTCAACACGCGCCAATTGCCGGCGCTCAACGGCCTCGACTACTTCGGCCGCAACGTCCGGGAACTCGTCCGTCGGTTCGAGTTTGGCCAGCGCCATGTTCATCGTGCCGACGATCAGTTCTTCGCGCAGGCCGGGCTCGCGTTTCGGTCCACCGTTCGCAGCTACCCAAGCGAGAAAATCCACCGAGCCCAAGTCAATGCAATGCGAATGCAGGCAGCAATACGCCCTCGATGACGGGTTGTAGCGCCCTTCCGGGTTGCCGTCCGTGTGCTGATCCTTATTCGGGCAGACGACGCCGGCCCAACCCTCGCGGTTGGGTTTGGTCAGCACCAGACCATGCTCGCCGAGCCACCCGAAGACGTCGTCGCCGCCGTCGTCGGCCAGTTTGATCGGGTTAACGCCGATCGACTCGACCGGCACCGGCGTGACGTTCAATGCTGTGCAGATTTCGTCTAGCGTGTATTCGCGCTCAGGATGGAACTCGGTCAACTGCGCGGCGAAGCTATTGCGGCCGGGTTTCAGGTTAACCGAGCCCGGTAGGCGGAAGTTGCGCACCGGGTTGCAGGCGCCGGGGTCGCTGTAGCCGGCCGCTGCGATCGCTTTAATGGCCGCGGCATAGTCGGCCTTGGTCGGTTGTTCCGAGAACGCATAGCCCCACTGGAACGATCCGGGCGACGTCTCCATGATCCAGGTGGGTGCTAACGGCGGCGTCTCAGGCGCTTTGGCCGGGTCGCCGACATCATCCAGCACCATCACCAAGACGTACTCGCAATTCGCGGCACTGGCGCTGGGTTTGCCGTCGGTGAACCGGTCGACGATAAACGACGCGGTGTTGCCGTACCACGCCTCGCCATCACGGCGGCGGTGATCAGGATAGAACGCCGGCCAGACGGCTTTAACCGCCCCGTCGGCGTGTAGTTCGACCTGTCCGTCTTTGAGTTTCGGCTTCTGCCGAACGATTAATAGGGTTTCGCCTTCAGGCGCGAGTTTTGTGAGATACTCTAAGAACTCCAAATGCTTCTCCCGTAGTAGTTAAAGCCGCCCTGCCAGGCGGCTTTTTTTATTAACCTTTTCCGTACCTATCCATTACTTCCACTTCCGCATTCAGCGGTAATCCTGCCGCCCATGCAGGCGGCGTACACATGACTTGCTTTAGGGTATTGGGTGCTTCAGGGTCTGCCGTCTCCAGAACGATCTCATCATGCACATGCAGCACGACGTCATCTAATTGGCGTAAAGAATGCCGTAGCAAGTCGTGTGCGATTGCCTGAGTAATATTCTCACAGGCCAACCCCTTCCACAAGCGCGCTCTCGGCCATTCTTTGGCGTCGGCCGCCGGTTTCCACGCCGCCTTAATATAGGTGATCTCGTCGCCCTCGAACTTAGCGAATGGGTAACACAGGATCCGACCCGAGGGTAGCGCATACCAGAGATGCTGACCGTCGTAGAGATACGTCACACGCCCGGCTGAGAACTCGCGCCCAGGGTTGCGCAGCGCGCGTGTGTAGGCGTCTTCGAGCTTCGCCCAGTAACGCACCGCCCATGCGTTCGCACGGCGCCACGCGTCTACAATCCGACGCGCGTCCGACTCGGGCATCATCACGCCATAAGCGCGGCCCATTGCAGCAAACGCGCCGATCGACCCGGCAAAACCTAACGACAGAATCGCCACCTTGCCGATCTGGCGCTGATCCTTGTCGACCATCTCTTCTGGCACGCGGTAGATGCCGGCGGCTTCTCGCTTGTAGATGTCGCGGCCGTCACGGAAGACCTGTAGCACCTCTTCAGCCTGCGGATCGGCGGACGCCCACGCGGTGACTCGGGCTTCGACCGCCGACCAGTCGGCGACAACGAACTGTTTACCAGGCGCCGGGATTAGTGCGGGCCGGAGCATTCCCTTGAGAACATCCGTAACGCGAACTCCAAATCTTGGGACGACGCTGTGGCCACGGACCATAGCGTGCCTAACGTCATCGGGCTCTGCTGCGCACTTTCGGGTGAAGTTGTGAACCTGCGCCCCATAGCTTGACGCACGCCCGGTGGCAGATCCTCCGGCGAAGACAAATGCACCTCGTACTCGGTGATCAACTTCGTCAGCCAGCTCGCCAAGGCGGCTGAACTTCGCAACCGACGACGCCCAGAGGTCATCCGCGCATTGAATGACGTCCGCAACATGGGCCGGAATTTCATCAGCATTCTCCTTGGCTAAGATGAGCAGGTTAGCGCGTACCGTCTTATCAATACTGTACTTCTTTTCGCCGTCCTTGTAGACCTCCATCAGCTTTAGCGCCTGCTCGCCGACGCGCTCCATCACCCATGCCTTCATGCGCGGGCTGCGCACTGAAGAGATATCACCCTTGGTTATATCTTGCACCAGGTTCTCGATCTCTTCCATCTCGGTCGCGGCGTACTTGATCGCCGCCTGGGCGAGCGGTAGGTCGAGCAACACGCCGCGGTCGTTAATGCGCTCGTTGACGTGGTAGTCGAGTAGCTCTTCATCGGTGAGCTGGCGCATGGCCTTGCTGATCTCGCGCATGGAGCGGACATCCTGCTCGCAGTACGCGATCATCTCGGCCATCAGCTCGGGCGAATCATTGAAAGTACCATCGGCACGTGGAATGGATAGTGCTCGGATGAGCTGACTGCCTCGGTGGTCTTTGCGCATGTTGCTGGAAATGGCGCGTCCGACGTCCTCAAGGCTGCCCGGTAGGCAGTTAGCACGCGCTTGAGCCGCGGTGCAGTAGAACTGCTCGAGTTGAAAGTCACACTGTAAGACGTACCAGAAGATAAGACGTTCGAATGCAGCGTTGTGGGCGCGTATTTGCCCTGTGTGATTCTTAACAGAATCCGGAAAAGGCTGGTCGGGAGTCCAGGTGACAACAGGATCGTCGTCAAATGCGTAGGACATGCATAGCACATCCGTGGTGCCGTCTTGTGCATAGTTATAAACTCCACGCGAGAATAGGTCACACTTCGACCGTGTTTCGAAATCAACCCAAAGAATTTTCATAGTGTAGGGGTGGCCCCAGCCATTCCGGCACTGTCACACTGATCCGACCAAGGATGCACGACACCAAAATGACCGGAGCCATAGAAGGGTGGGCCTACTCGCTGCGCCTGAAGCTTTCTCTGTGCCAGTGGTGCGTTCTGGCGCTCTTCAGTATCCGCTTTCGGCCCGTAAAACTTAACCGCGACGACGACGTGCTGGTGCAGCGTCAGCTTTAGGTTCTTCACCTTCGGCCTTGCCACCGTCCATGCTCATCCACTCTTGCACTTCGAACACCGGGGTATAGATTTTCCCGTAGCTCTTGTGCGTATAGTGATCGCGCTTTAGCGTGACGACAGGTACTGGCTTGCTTTGATCGTTCTCAACTTGCTGCGCGATCGCAACGGCCAAACCTTGCACGGCACGCTTGCCGCCGACTGACGTGACACTGTAGCGCACTTCAAGACCGTTATCGGGTCCACTAATGCACTTCAACGACATGCCGACCTGCGTCTCCCAACCGCGCTTGGCGCCTGCGGGTGCGGCTTCCATCTCTGGCAGCGGATGCGATACCGACACCATCTTCTCGCCCAACACTTCACCGTCGCCCCACGCGATATAGCCGTGGACGAACGAGAACGGATTGACAGCCCAGAGGGTGCCTTCGTCCACTTCGGTTTGGTCTGCGCCGAAGACCCAGTCACCGCGCTTGTCCATCTTCAAGATCACGCTGCCGGCAGGGCCGACATCTTTCTCGAGCTGACGCAGAGCAACTGACAGGGAAGAAACAGGAGGGAGGTTTGCTAATTCAAAGGCCATGATAGTTTCCTTTATTGGAGTTTAGAAAGGGCCGCAGTCAACTGCTTCCCGATTTGTAACACCGCTGGCCTCGGGTCTGACGCCGGTGCCAACGTACTACCTGACGATACCGTGATGACGAGATCGCTGGGTAATTCTTTGTCGTGCTTCTTCAGCACTTTTTCCATCTGCGCAGGCGACTTTATTTTTGTCTCATACGCATCGGTGATGCCATTCACATCCGCCCACGCTTCAATCGCGGCCTCAGACGCCCACTGCCGCGTGCCGCGTTTAGCGACTAACTTGTAGCCTGGCACTTCTGCGCCTGATTCTAACACTTGAAACGCCAGCGCCCGCAGGTCTTTGATCCAATCTTCCAACGTATCGGCCTTCTCAAGATACGCGCCGAGCTGTTCTTTATCGAGATTGACAATCTGCTGATGCACTGCGCGATCCACTGCGCCGTTCATCTGTGGGCAGATCGGTTTCGCTGCGCACCAGCGGCAATGCTCGCCAGTCTGCATCGGCGCGCCGTCTTGCTGCGCACGTTTTACCGCTTTTGCGAGTTCTTGTTCAAAAGAAAGAATCCGTGCCTTAGTAGTAGTCCAGCGCCGGATTTCTGGCGGCTGTACGATGATGAGTTCAATCTCATCGGCGTCCTCAAAAACCCACTTCGACGCTTCGGTGCGCATGGCGGCGGCAGCGTAAAACATGAGCTGATCGTTTTCCACAGCATCCACAAGTACACCATCGCCAAATTTCCAATCAAGAACGATGGCGCGTGAGCCCTGACGCCCAAGTAAGTCAGTGCTGCCAAAGACGCCAGGGAGAAAATCACCAAAGCCGACGCGCGTCTCCACCATGTACTCCATTCGCTTGTCTGGATCAATGACATCGAGGGCCTGGAGAGCGGGAATAATTTTCTCATCGAGCAACTCCTGCGTGAGAACCTGATCGTTGTACTTGGCGCCCAAACACTGCGCGGGCGGCTTGTCGAACTCCAGTAATTCAGCAATCACATTGTGCAGGAGCGTACCACGGTCGGCGTGTTCAGAAGATGGGCGCGGCGGCATTTGCTGCACAAGCTTGACCGACGCCGGGCAGTTGATGACGCGCTTGGCGGTGCTGCCGCCGACGATATTGGAATGGTTCATGTGTTCTTCTCCTTTAACATAGCTTCGGCTACTTCAATTCGGCTTGGTGCAGTTATGCTACGAGTCAAAATCTCCATTTTTTCCTCGTGTGTTAACCCTACCCATTCGCGCTGTGGTGGGGCGGTGTAAAGTGCAATTGGTTTAAATATGCTTTGCGGTTTTTTCCACCGAAAGTATTTATGACCTACAGCGTTTTCGCATAAATACGCAATAGGCTTCGGTTCAGGCTGCGCGAGCCGGGCGCGGAGGGTTTCGACTGTTTGCTTGCAGCTAACTATGTATGGCTGGTCATCGCTTAATGCTGCTTCCAACGCATCTAGCACCTGCTGCGCTTCCTCGCGTGTCAGTGTGATCATGATTGCCCCCTTTTGCGGATAGCTGTTGCGCATTTGTCAGCAGTCATTACTTGTCCCCAAGTTCCCCAAGTTTCAGCATATTCAGACTCTGCCTGACAAATGTTTGCACACGCCTCGCGCTCTATTTCTACCTCTACTTTAACCATCTTATCGACAACACTAAGGATAGAACTGCTCAGTGCTTTACGAATCAACGAAAGCGTGTCGTTAATCATTTCATCGTAAACACCCGGATCAGTTTTCTTAATGATCTCCAACGTCACCTTTGCTTCTTCTAGTGCCTCACTGTCCGCTATCACCGCCGAATATACGTAATCTATATTTGGCCTTACCTCTGCTTTATCGTTTGTCATAGTTTAGTTTCCTCTACTGAAGTGATTGAGCCTCGACTGTAGTCCCTAAAATAATCCTTGTCAAATACTTTTTTAGCCTTTATATTTAGGACATGCGCGAATCTGAAGTCGAGAATTATTTGGTGTGGACGGTGGAAACCTTGGGCGGCCGCGCTTGGAAATTCAAGTCGCCCAACCAGCGCGGGGTTGCTGATCGGATCGTGTGCCTGCCGAACGGCGAGACGTGGTTCATCGAATTGAAGCGACCCAAAGGCGGACGGTTAGCACCTTTGCAAGCATTGTTTCGCGACGAAGTAATCAAATTACAACAACGCTACGCGTTACTGATTAACCTACAGGAGATTGATGAATGGCGCCGTTTATACCTCACCCGTTGTTCGACCGAATCATAGAAATTTACAAATTGAAAAACGACGCGGCGTTAGCGCGCGCGTTGAAGATGTCGCCGTCTAACATTAGCCGGTATCGCTCACGCTACACGCCGATCCGCGCGCACGTCATCTTGCGCATTCACGACGCGACAGGTTGGCCGATCAAGACAATTAAGGAGCTGTGCGCCGATGCAGCTTAGACCTTACCAGGAAGAGGCCGCCGACTTCTTGTACGAGAACGATCGCGCGTTGGTGTTGGCGCCTGTGGGCGCCGGCAAGACCGCGATCACGTTGACCGCAATGGGCGACATCATTGCAGACAAGATCGCGCAGCGTTTTCTTGTACTCGCACCCAAACGCGTCTGCACCAGCGTCTGGCCGGTCGAGGCGCCGAAGTGGTCGACGTTAAAGCTTGGTGTGGCCATCGGCACGTCTGCCGAGCGACAGAAGATATTGGCTGACGCCAGCTATGACATCGTCGTCATCAACTACGACAACCTGCAATGGTTGGTCGGGCAAAACTTGAGTGGCTTTGACGCGATCGTGTTCGACGAGCTGACCAAGCTCAAGAACCCGTCGGGCAAACGCTTCAAGGCGTTGCAGCGCGTGATCGAACAGTTCCCGGTGCGTTGGGGTTTGACCGGGTCGTTCACCAGTAACGGTCTGGAGGACGTCTTCGGACAGTGCAAGATCGTCGATGAGAAGTTACTCGGCCGCGCGAAGGGCGCGTTCATGCAGCAGTACTTCGTCTGCACCAATCGCGATTTCGGCGACTGGGCGCCGCGCAAAGGCGCGCTGGAACAGGTCATGCGGCGGATTAAGCCGGCGACGTTCCTACTGGAGCCGGGCGACTACAAGGACAAATTGCCGCCGTGTCATGTTGTCGAGCTGCGCTGCGAGATCGATGATCGTCAGCCGTATGAAATGATGAAGCGCGACTTCGTGGTGGACTTCCCTGACGCCCAGGCGGTGGCGGCTAACGCGGCCGTGGTGACTAACAAGCTCCAGCAGATGGCGTCCGGTTTTGTTTACGACACGACGAAACTCGCCAGCGCCATGCCCGGCAAGTTCACCGTCACCAAGAAAGCGGTTTGGTTTAGCAGTCACAAGTTCGATTTGTTGCATGACCTTTTGGAGGAAAACCAACATGCCAATACGATCCTGGTTTACCAGTTTGAGGAAGAACTGGCGGAGATTAAAAGGCGCTATCCGCAGGTTCAGACATTGGATGACGTGGATGCGGTGGAGCGTTGGAATAAAGGGTTGGTCGAGCTTATGGCCATTCACCCGAAAAGCGCGGGACACGGACTCAACCTACAGTACGGAGGCAGCTGCATTGCTTTTATATCCCTACCGTGGTCCCTTGAGCTGTACGAGCAGACCGTCGGACGTCTGCATCGTTCCGGGCAACTGCGAGAGGTATGGGTGTATATCCTTATGGCACAGAGAACGGTCGACGAGAAAATCTGGGCCGCCCTGCACGACAAACGAGCCATCTCAGACATCGCATTGGAGGCATTGAAATGACTAACAAACAACCCGAAGCCCTACGGCTGGCTGACGAATTTGAATCAACAAAATCGTATTTGGGAGCCAAAGCCGCCGCCGAACTACGCCGCTTGCATGAGGCTCACGACTGGCAATACAAAATGGCTGGAGATCGCCTGCGCCGCATCGAGCAGTTGGAGAAAGTAAATGCTGAGTTGCTGGAGGCTATAAAAGCTGCGTTGAGTGATGACCAGCCCTATATCGAAAGATGTAAAGCCGCACTAGTCAAAGCTACAGGAGAAAACAATGGCTAAGTTACCTTACACAATCACTATTTGCCCAGATGAGCCGAACCCTAAACAGTTCACCGCGATGACACCACAGCTAGTCAATGCGCTACGGTTTGGGTACGACATGACCATCAATCAGAATCAATATATCTGGCCTGCTGGCAGTCGAGGCGCAACGCAGATAAACACGCACAAAGAAAAAGATGACAAAGCTACAGGAGAACAACAATGATTGAATACACAATAAAAGTACAGCACGACGAAGACGAGATCAGGGTAACAATCTTAGACCTTGATCCTGAAACCTATGAAAAAGACAGAGACGCGATTATTGGTGCGCTAAAGCGAGCGATTTTTGTTGTTGAAAAAAACCACAACGCAATGAGGTTCCAATGACCATCACACTAACCCGCGAGGAAGCGCAGCAGGTGCTGGATTGTTTGGCATTCAGCAGTATTAATTTAGCGGATGAAATGACAAAAACCCTCCGCACCCGACTCGCGCAGCCTGAACCGGAGCCGGTGGCGTGGCTTTATCGTGGCGATGGGATGGTTCAAGTTCTAATAAAACGCAACGACCATTTCTTTTCGCTGGATGAAGGTGAAAACTTTATCAAAGGTGAACCACTCTACACCGCCCCACCACAGCGCGAATGGCAGGGGCTGACGGATGATGAAATTATCGATACGGCGAACAACGCACCATTTGAGACTATGGTTTCAGCAGAGGATTACATCTACGTCATTTCCCGCGCCATCGAAGCCAAGCTAAAGGAGAAGAACGCATGAGACACCTACTCTTACTATTACTGGCCGCGCCGGCTTTCGCTGGCGTGAGGCTAGTCGAAACGCCGCCCGCGCCGCCGCCGCCAACTAAAGGCGCGACAGTTTTAATACCCGCACCCAATGTGCTCTATACCGTCTATTTAACTGGCGCTGGCACCCGCGCGGTGCTGACACCAGAACAAGGCGGCGTATGTTGGAACCGATACAAGATGTTTGAAGTTAATCGGTATAGCGAAGCAATGCGCGGTTGCTGGTCGCAATCAAACGGCATCGTACATATTGAATTGCAAGACGGCGATCGTCGTGCAATTCCTGCCGTACAGTTTATTCAGACGACGCCGGAAGCATTACGATTTTGATAAAGTCTACGGAGGTAGCTATGAAGCGCCTGGATTACTGGAAAGCGCAGCATAAGGCCGCGCGGGCAGAGTACCGCCAGCGCAGCAAGGAATACAACCAAGCGGCTCGGGCGCTAGTTCGAGCCAGTCAGAAACTTGATCGAATAGAGGTAAAAATTGCAATCGAAACATCTAAGCTGGCGCGCGCTTAACGATCGCCTGCCGTCCATGACGGAAGACGAAGTCTTTGCGCTACTGACGCACGAATCCATACATGAGCGCCGCAGCTCTATTTTGCAGCGCCTGCACCAACGCTACTGCGCCCTACGCGACGCGCGGGAGCGGATCGAGATCATGGCCAAGGCGGTACGACCATGAAGTGTATGCAGTGCGGGGAGCGGACGTATGTCGTCAACGTCATCAGCATGTCCGGCGGGCTGCGCCGCCAGCGCCGGTGCAAAGAATGCAAGTTCAATGCCTACACGGCCGAGGTGTGGCTGAAAGCAACGGCCAACGGCGCGGAGCCGGTTTATACTAAAGAAGAGGCGGCGTTAATAAAAAAGAAAGAGGTTGACGTTCGCCGGGCAAATGAAGATAGGAGAAAAACCGATGTTACATAAAGGAAGATTCGTTCAAGACAACACTGTGGTAAAGCCTGCGCCGTATGACACCGGCAAGGTCAGGATTGGCGTGTTTTACGATCCGCCACTATTCCAGCGCGCGTCGACGCCTGAAGAGCGGTTTATGCAGGACGTGGTGCTGGGGACGAAACCCTATAAAGAGTCGTCCCTCACCAAGTTCTTCGGGAGACTGCTGCGGATATGAAAGACCTTGTGGTGGTGTACTACGCGGCGATCGCGTTGGCGACGTTCGCTTTTCTGGCCATTGGTTTACCTGAACCCAAGGGGCCGTCACCCACAGAGTGCGGGTCGCGCGATACCGTCATCATGACGACGCGCGACCGCGTCATTTGCCAGCAACTGCGGCGCCGCCTAGTTTGAGCCGGACGGCTTCGTACTGGGCGTAGCACTGCTTGAGGGCGATCCGGACTTCGTCGGCTTCTCTGGCGAGTCCAACAACCACTTCGCTATCCTGTCGGTAAAGCTCTCTTGGGGTACAACCGCCTGATCCAGTACCGGTGGCACCGGGCACGGCACCGGCTTCGGTGGTGGGGCGCTCGGCGCGGTTGCGCAGGCTGTTATTAAGAGCGGTATTCCTAGCAAGCAAATCACGCGTTTCACGATCCTTCTCCTGTCTCAAGTGATCAGCGTCCGCCTGGATCGCCTGTTGTTTTTCAATCGACGCCTGTAACGCCTTCGCGTGTTCTGCCTGTTGCTTGATGCGCTCGGCGTCCCACTCGGCCTGCACGACCATCTTGCCGTGCGACGTCCCTTTGACGTAGCCAGCGCCGCCCGCAACGACCACCGCGATAACGGCACCAGCAATAAAATAGGGGTTCATTTCGGCGGTACCTTCGTGCCTTCGAGCTTTTTATGGACCTTGATCGTCTTGCAGACCTCCGTGTCCTTACCCTTGACCTTCTCGGTGCGGCAGACTTTCTTCATCTCACCGCCAGCAAACGCCACCATCGGCACAAACGCAATAAGTGCAACGAGTTTCTTCATGACGATCTCCTATTCAATCTCAGGTTGAGGTGCTGGGGGCGGCGCTGCCTTGCCGCCGAAACCGGTGACGACAGGCGCCGAGGCGAGTTGCGGCTCAACGCGCTGCACCGGCGCATGAGTCGGTGACGGTGGCGGCGGCGACTTAGGTGGCGTCGGATCTGTCCAATCGCTGGCCTTGGATACGCCAGGTGGCGGGTCAATCAATTTGGCGACGCCATCTTTTCCTTTGATGGCCAAGAGCGTTGCCAGAGCGCCCAATATGTATTTCGACATATCGGAGAGCAACATAAAGAACTGCTTATCCGCTGGCGCGATACCCACCATCGGCTGCGTTACGAACACGACCGAATACATGGCCAAGCTCGACATCATCAGCAGCACGACGCAAAACGTCGCGCCGATGATTAGCTTGATGACAGAATCAATTTGATCGGGCGTCCATTTCATTTTTGTTCCTCCGGCTTAAAGTCTGAAGCAGGCACCAGTTGGTCGGGGCAGGTGCCGGTCATGGCGCAGGTCGGACGTTGGCATTCAGGCTTGCTCCAATTTTTATTGTCTTGGCACGGATAACGGAAGCGGTCTTCGCAGCCGACTAGCCAAACCACGCCAGCGACACTAAGCACCAAAAATATGAAGCGCATGATCATAGTGTTTTTTCCTGTCTTCAAGACCAATCGTGCCGCCGTTGATGCGCTTGGTCATGCCAAGAATATCGCCGGCGTCCGCAAACTTGTTCAGGTTGTTCGTCTCCCAGAACCAGCAGGCGCTCTGCGCTGCGCCTTCGAACGTGCCCAAATATTCCGGCACGTCGTCGATGCTCATCTCCAGGGAGTCAGCAAAAGCCTGATAGTTTGATCGTCCAGTAAGCTGAATAAGCCCACGGCCGCGAAAACGATAGCCGTCCCCGCTAGACTCATTGCCATTGCCCATACGGTTAGCATAGATAAGATTTGCAATGGCCTCTTGTTTGTTAGGCCGCGCGCAATACTGATTAGCTGTGACATCGTCAGAAAAATATTTGGGAAACAGACGCCGCAGCGCCTGGGGTTTGTAGTTAAGGTTTTCAACGATGCTGGAAAAGCCACCCGACTCATGCGCACACTGGGCTAAGAACGCCGCCATGCGCTTCGGGGTGTTGATGTCGTAATCGGGAAAGAGTTGCGCAAGCGCGCGGTGCCAGTACTCGACGTACTTATTCTGTGGAATGATCTGACGTAGTTGGGCTTCGGTAATCATCTGCCGTACATCCTTTCAACTTGAATTTCACGCCGCAATTCCCGCATCTTTCTAACCTCTTGCACCGCCGCCTGCGTTGCGACATACATGTCGTAGTACATGAACGCCAATATGGGCATGACGATAAAGAAAGTCAGCAGCACTGCCATGACGGTGATTAGTAGTGACCAAGGGATGTCTTCATCATCGCGCTTCTTGTCGTTAGCCACATTAGTCCCACTCCCCACAGCACTACGAAAACGACCGCCGAAATCCATGTTATTTTGGCTCTTAGTTCCGCTATTTTTCTTTTGCGTCGCCATCTCGCCATCTGAATCAGTTTAAGCTCTTCTGCGTGCGCCTGATCTTGCTCGGCCACGATGGTCTTCCACATCTCTTCAAACTTGCTCCAAAGTGAGCCCAATTCTGGCGGGCTACGGTACACCATGGTTTCGCGTATCTCCGCCAGCATGGCATCTAATCGTGTCGTGATGATGATACGGCGCAGCGCCCGACGACCGATGCTTTCCTCACCCTTGTACACTTTCTTGCCTTCTACCTGCTCGGCTAACAGCGCCTTGCTCAACGCGTCATACGAGTCCATCAACGCGCCCAACTGGTTGCCAATCTCGGTGTACACGTCGTTCGGATCGGCCTTAGCAATCTCCTGGACGCGCTGCACCTCGGCGTTGTACTTCTGCTTTTGCTCGACGGTCGGATTGCCGCCCGTTACCTTATCGAACTGCGCACGCAAATCCTTCAGTACTTCTGACACCTCGCCGCTGGCGCCCTTGATGTCCTTGTAAAGCTGGCAGCCCTTCTTGACCGCGGCGACTGCGGCGTTTGCAGCGGCAAGAAGGGTTAGCGGATCAATTTACTCCTCCATCTCAGGCACCGGCGCCATTGCACCTTCCGTCGCTACGCCGCGTACTGCGCCTCGCGCTGCACCTGTGGTTAGATCGTTGACGGCGTCCTGTACCCACTGAATGCCGTACTTCTTACCGATCTGCATCGCCTGGTTAATCTTGGCAGGATCAAACTTCTGCACTTTAGGCGACACGGCCTCGAATACTTTGACGGCGTCTGCTGGGTTCAACAGTAGCACCTTCAGTTTCTCTTCCGTCGCCTTAGACGCAGCATTCGCCCAGTACTTACTAAACAGCGAGGTCACCGCGTATACCGGCCCAGACACAGGGTTGTAGATACGCGAGATGATCTGCTCGGGCGGCACACCAGTCAACTCTTCGATCGGTGTGCGCGGCACTGTCTCACCACGGAACGATACCTGCGTCGGGTCTTTGGATAGGCGCTCGGCAGCCACGGCGAAGTCGGATACCTTCTGCGCGTAGGTCGGGCCGAACACGCGATTGAACACTGCTGCACGGTTGCGATCGTTGAGCATCGCGACCGGATCAGCGGCCTGCACAATGTCGTCCAGCATGTAAGACCGCACGGCGTTCAAGATGTCCTTGTTTGCGCCGTACTGGTTCAACAGTTTGTTGGTAAAACTGCGGTCGCTATACATGCGCGACACCAGCTCTGCCGGGTTAGAGAACCCGCGGTCACGGATGAGCTGCTCACCGGCCACGCGGCGGAAATCGGATTCGAGCGCGGCTTTCTTGCCCAACAAACGCTGGACGTCAGTCACGGTGCCGCGCAGCTCTTCCTCTAGCCCTGGAATGAGCGCCATTGCGCTGCGATTCTTGGATAGCCACTTGTTGGCCGCCTTGGGGTCGACCACGTCGTTCTTGAGCGCGGCGCGGGTAAAGCTGTCGTAGAACGCATCGCGAGCAACACGCACGCCGTCTTCGCCAGTCGCACGGATAAACTCATCGACATTCGACTTGTTGCCGATGATGGCCGGCGCAATCTGCTCGACAAACTTCTTACGATCGACGTTCTTTAGCGTCTCGCTGCTAAATGGCAGACCGACCTTTTCCAGATACGTTTGATCAGCGTTGCGGTACGCAGCGACAAAATCTGGGTCTAGGTTGTTAATGTGGCCAGACACACGCGTCTTCAGTTCGCTCAACAGACGGATGTCGGCAGGGTCGTTCGCCTTGCGCAGTTGCTTGTTGATCTCGCGCTTCAGCGAATCCAAGTCCTCAACGGTCGCTTCGGCAAACTTGACGCCTGCTGGCGTGGCAGGCACACCTTCTGCGGTCAAAATGGCGCTCGGTTCGGTTTCCGCTGGACGGAAGCGCGAGCGCACTTTGTTATAGATGTTCGGGAATGTCTTGAAGATGTCCGACGCTTGCGTACCTGCGACAAAGTTGTAGATGTCGTCCACCGACGAAGCAGGCAACGTCACGCCTTTAGCGGCGGCAATGTTGAACGCCTCGGTGTAAAGCGGCTTAACCTCTGCAATTGCTTTCTTCTCTTTGTCAGCGACCAACTTCTCAATCCGCGCGCCGAACGCATTAGGATCAAGCACCGGCGCGTTGTAGGCGTCGGCGATTTGCTGGTCTAGCGAACGCACTTGACGCTGAACGGACTTTTCAGTCGCGCCCGTGATTACCGCCAGCTCTTCCGGCTTCAATGACGACAGTTCAACTTTGGATGGGTCGCCAAATAGACGGATTTGGTTAGCGCGCAGATCAGTCTTGGCACGCGCAAACTGTTCGCCATACTTGGCCTTGAAGACCGGATCACGCGACGACAGGTTCTCAATGAAACTAATAATGACCGGGTTATCGGCCATCAACGCGCTGATCGGCATCTGCACACGTGGGCTGCCAGGTGCTTTCAGAGAAACACCTTCTTGCGCCTTGACTGCGTTTTGCAGTGTGGTCAGGAAGTTGGGGTCGGCTGCGCCGGCTGCGATAAAGATGTTATTGATACGGCTATCAACATCACGTAGCAGTTCGTTCTCTGGCTGTACGCCGCGCAACTTGTCGACGACCTCTTTCGCCTTGTCATAGCCCTTACCGACCAATGGGCCGGTCTTTAAGCCAGTGCCTGCTACGTAACCAGCACCCATACCGCCGAATAGCGAGCCGACAACGCGGCCAGGCGTGCCACCAACGGCTTCACCAGCAGTGCCGCCGGTTTCAGCGCCGGCGCCAATAACAAATTGTTCGGTTGGCCGAGCAGCGGCTTGTGCAAATGGCCCCATACGGCGCACTGCTGCCAATGGCGGGAACAAGTAAGACGCAGGATCAGTCACCGCTTCAATACCTGTGGCTACTACGCGCTCACCAAACGTCTGCGGTAGCGCGCCCGTCATCGGCATACCTACTGCTGAGAACAGTCGAGCAGAAGGTTCCGTCACCGCAGCCTGACCGCGTCTGAACGACTCGCCCGGCGTCGCCGCAGGCGCTTCAGGCGGCAGACCCGCAAGACGGGAACCTAATTCGTAGGGGTTCAGATTAAGCCGCGTCAGGTAATCCGAGATCATCTGACTAACACCCGTGGCTGCACCTAACGTACCAGTCACGCCGCGCTTGGCAGCCTCAGCGCGGTAGTCGCCTGTAGCCACCGGGCCGGCCATGCTGGAGGCGAGTTCTTCTAACTCATCGTCGGTGAGCGGCTGATCAGTGCGAAAAGACTTTCCGTCAATAGTGTACGTAGGCATGTCAATCCTCGGTAATGGTCACCGTCTTACCGCTCTTTAATGTTCTGGTCGTGGTTTTACCGCCACCACCGCCACCGCCACCACCCCCGCCCCCGCGCTGTTCAAACTCTGGGAAGTTGAAGATTAAATCAGTATCGTCCTGAGTATAACCAGCACGCGTCGCTATTTTCTTCTGGTTAGAAATCTCGTCTCTAGCTTTCTTCGCCGCTACAGTACGGATTGCTTTTAAAGTACTGAGTAGCTTCTGCTGTGTATCCTTAGTCGGCGTTGACGTAAAGAATGTAGACAGATAATCCGCCGTTCCACCAATTAATGATGGGTCTGCGCCAGCCGCCTTCAATTCTTTTTGACTCAGATCGCCCGCACCCGATATGGCGCGCGCAAACTGCGTCTGTGCAGCGCGGAACGACGCAAAGTTACTGGTTTTGATTGAGTCCGATATATTGGTGATAGCTGAATCGGCGGCGGTAACAGTTTTACGGAACGGATCAATCGTATTGATGACCTTGTCGCGGAACGCCGGGACGTCTTTTGCGCCTTCTTTAGTTTGACCGGGCAGCACAAGTTTAGCCGCTGACGCTGACGCTTTTCTACCTTCGCGATCTTCAACCAGTTTATTAACTGCGGCTTTTTGTGTTTGGGTCAATTTACCAAAATTTTCACCATACAATTCTTGCGCGGCCGCCTCTCTATCAGTGCCATATGATGGCGCTTTATCCGCTTTCTCACCCTCTACGCGTATCGCGTCGTTTACAGACTTTCGTTCCGCAGTCGTTAGCTGTGAGTAAGGCTTGTCGAACAATTCAAACGACTTACCCTCCACTTTTTCACCAAACTTCGGCGCGCCGTCTGTTTCCGGTATACCGGCCAATGTATCGTTAACCATCTGCAATGCTTCAGCGCGGCCTTCCGCGTCAGGAGGCAATGCTTCTATCTGTCGGCGCTTTTGGATTAAATCAGCACGAGCCCTTGCAACTCGAACCTTCTCTGGCTCATTTGCTACACGTCCTTCACGCTGACGCTGCGCTACCAACGCGGCGTCGGCCTGCGCCTTGCGTGCGTAGTCGGCCAAAGCTAATGCGCCTTGTTGATCGCCTGAATTGGCTAATTGACGGGCAGCGGCAAGGATCGAATCAGGGTTGCCTAGGTCGATGTTACCCAGCACCGACTGACGCGCGCTGATCATGCGCAACTGTGGGTCTTCCGCACCCAGCAGGCCGGCTAAACCGGTGCCGAACTGCTGACCCGCACGGATCGCGCCGAAGCGGATGCTCTGATACGGATCAAGCTGCGCGAGTTCCGCAGCCTGACGTTGCATCATCAAATCCTGCTGCCGTTGATACATCTCAGGCGAGGTGAACAACCCTAAAATTTCGCTTGCCATGATGGCTCCTATATTCCGAACAACGAAGAGTCTTGCTTGTTAGCGCCAATAGTTAGTAAATGGGCTATCTCCGGCGTAATCGCTTCTTAACTGCGTCTGGTTGTAGGCAGGGCCGCTTCTTCCACCGCCGCTAAATAAGTTCGATGCGTAGTTCCCTAGTGCGGAAGTCAATTGTTGATTACTGCCCAATCCTTGCAAGAACGAGGCTGTCGGGTTCAACATAGCCGCTTGCATTTGGATATCTGCTGCACGTTGACCGCCGCTTAACAGCGCTTGCGCGCCTGCTGGCGATGCTTGGCGGCCACCCAGTTGCGCGCCGATATCCAATGGCTGTTGACCAAGCGATTCGATATCACCTGCTGCGCCGAGGTAGCTTTGGAACGGTGCGAGTGAGCCGACCAGACCGCGCTGGTAGCCGCCCAGCAAATCGGCACCAGTGCCGAACAGCGTGGTACCAAAGGCCAATTGACGCTGCCCTTCTGTTTGCGCCCGTGCGGCCAACTCTGCATCCTGCTGTGCGATCGCGTTGTAGTACGCCTCCATCTCTGGATTCGTTGCTGAAAGCCCTACGCCGCCACCTGGACGAAAACCAGTCGCGCCGACGGCTAAACCAGTGCGACCTGTTTGGAATTCTTGATTACGCAGTGCGGCCAACTGACGCTCACGTTGCGGCGCCAAGATGTCGAGCTGCGAGGTCATGTAGCGTTGTGCTACGTCGGCTGGCGACTCGGCCAAATATTGCTGCCCTAATTGGAACAGCCGACCTGAAGCATCTGTCAACGGCGCGTACAGCCCTGGCGCAGCAGCAGCCAGATTCAACCCTGTTTCGCCGCCCAACCCAAGTAATTCATCCTGAAACGCGCGCAATTCGGGTGATAAGACGTATCCTGCCTCAACCACTCGACCATCCGGCCCATAGTTAAACTGACTACGGCCAAAACGTGTCGTGATGCCTACCGGCCGAAACCGCGCCTCTTCAGCAGCAATCCGCGCGGCACCAATTTGCGCGTCGGCAGCAGCCTGCGCGGCTCGCCGAGCGGATCTTGATTGCATGGCGCTACCAAGTAGTCCACCCCCTGCCGATATAAGCGCGGCGGTAATAGGCATGTCATTCTCCTTTAATCAACACGTTATCCACGTTCGCCGGGTCTTTTTCATCCGTTGCGTGGATACAAAACCAAACACAATCTTCAATCGCTTTCACGCCGTGCGTCATGCCTGCCTTAATCTCAAGACAGGCAGGCGCGCTCACAATTTGAATATCGTCGCCTACCAGTACCGCCACCTTACCTTTAGCCAGAATCGATAAGTGGCTAAAGTCATGCGTGTGCTTCAATATCGCTTGTCCTGCCTCAACATAGATTTCTTTGGCGTACAGCCCATCAGAAAAATGATGGACTATACGTTTAAGCAAGAAGTCGACACTTTTACTCATAAAAAATATTGAATGTGCCGGCAGAAAAAGTATCTCCCCCAGCGCTAGAAGTTATTCGAACTCTATCTAAAGTGCCAAGCACTGTTTTTGTGCCCCCACCGACCCAAGTAGATGTTCCAGAACTACTACCTAACGAGTAACTAGCAACCCATGTGTCTCCTGTAATGTTTGCTATAGTTATTACACCAGAAACAACATAAGTTGATGAACCAATCCTTAATCCGTATCCATTAGTGTAGCTAGATGTGCCAACTCCAGTATCAATTCCTGATCCTGCGCTCGCATAACCGGTTGTCTCTATACCGCTAGAAGTACCTATTTGTATCAGGTATGAAGAAACTCCACTTTTAGATACGCCGCTAAACATTAGCGTAATTCGTTTAACTGTTGAGGGGATACTTGTGAAGTCAACAGCGGTGCCGCTTGCACCTTGGCTAGTGCCACGCGTTAAAACAGGAACACTTATTGCCCCAGTGCTTCCATTAACGCTTGTCACACCTGAATTAGTAATAGTTGGGTTGCCTGATGCGCCGTTTCCATTCGCAACGGTAATGCCCGTACCAGCAGTAATCGTTCTTGCTGTTAAAGTGTTAGCAGCCGTTCTAGCAGCAATACCGTTAGCTGCGGTATCCGCAACGGTGCCTAAATTAGCGCGCGCGTTGGCCGCAGTGGACGCTCCGGTGCCGCCATCTGCAACGGCTAAATCCGTTATGCCGGTTATTGTTCCGCCGCTAATCGTTGCGGTTGACGCAGTTAAAGTGGTTATGTTTACGGTACCCGCAGCAACAGTACCGGTAAACGTCGGTGAGGCAAGGTCGGCCTTGGTCGCAACCGCCGTCGCGATATTGTTAAACTCCGTATCGATTTCGGTGCCTTTGACGATCTTTCCAGCGTTACCGGATGCCAATGCGTCTTTGGCCGCAAAATCGGTAGATTTGACGTAGTTACTCATGACACCCTTCCGTTCTTAGCTTGAATTTCAATGCGCTGAATTGATAATGGTGATCCATCAATATCAGCCTCATAGCCGGTCTGCACAATCTTGCCAGCGCCAGTAGCTTGCGCATAAAGCGTTTGTAACGCGATACCGCCCGCGTATTCGGCTACTGGCACACCATTAGCGCCGTACTCTGCAATACCATATTCCGAAACAGATTGCGTCGGAATTTGGACGTTCTGCGACAGGTAGTTCTCAGTAAAATCAAACCCCCACTTCATTGTGATGTACTGGTTCGTACCGCCGATCACAACAATAAGCAATCGCTTCAAAATAGAAGTGACACTCTGGTCACCCAAATCAGAGTGGTTTGTGTAGTACTGCATACGGTAAGAAGTACCGTTATCAGTTTGACCGGTGTACTTACCGACATAGCCCGTCTTACCAATTAACAGGTCGCCGTTACGACGCGCCAGCAACGCGGTAGGTTCGATGTCCGTCCAAGTAGTAACCCGCGCAGAACCGTCCTGCAACGTAGTACGGGTGTCAAACACATAGACTGACTTGTTAAGGGGTAAAGTCAGTAAATAGAAAGCATCAACCTCAGAGTAGACCGCCTTGATGTTAGCGGCTGTTTCGCCAGCCACAATACCCATCAAGTCGTTTCGGACGTTTTTGCTGATATCGCGAAACGGCGCGGATTTTTCTTGAATGGTACGCAAGACCGAACGCACGCCACTGTTCGATAAAAACAGCACATCCGTGTTGGTGCCTTGTACCGAATCCCTAGCAATGCAGCCGATACCAATGACTGTGTCACTTAGTGACATAGTCGCCGGCGCAGTTGCCCCTTGGTAAACCAAAATCTGACGTTTACCAAAAATGAACAGGAATCCGTTATGCGCAGCCAACGCCACAATCTCGTCCGGTCCATTCGGCCAGACGCTGTTGACATTCAACGTGCCAGACGTGCCGCCGGTATAGATATGGCCAGCCAGTAGGTCAGAGAAAGTCAATGTCGCTTTGTCTGACGCCGTATTAGCTATCCACAGACGACCGTAGGCAGAAATGCAGATGTTGCCAGACGGCACCGTGCCTGCATAACCTGTCTTTTCACTAACGCGACGGTAAGTCGTTGTGCTAACCGCGGGATCGTAAATTAACGGATCGTGGCCGATCTGGAAAAAATACGTGATGCCGTTAAGCGACGCGCATTGCCAGTTGTTGGCCGTGATCGTCGGTGCTGTGCCGCCGCCACCATAAGTTAACTCGACAATTGCATTACTGCCGTCTAGCTTAAAAATCTTGTTGTTACCTGCGAACAGGATTGTGTACGTACCGTCGGCCACCACCAGCTCATGGATAACGCCGATCGGATTCGAGCCGAGGTTGCCCGTGCTGGCGTTAAGATTGTCCCAACCCTTGCGCGCGCCGATACGGCCATACTGATCAATGACGCAATTAATAGCCGTCAACGCGAAGCCCGCCGCTATATCAAGCGGCGAGTCTTGCGTATTTAGGCCGAAGAAACCTGGCGCTGAAATGCCGTAGGTTTGTATTGCCTGGCTCATGTCGCGATGAACTCCTGCATTTCAGGAAAGCGTGTAGCTTCAAGGGCTATATAATCAGAAAGCATACTTCTGTACAGCGCATATGCTTCTGAGGAATTTAGACCGCCATCTTCGCCGCGCTCGACCAACGCTCTGGCGTAAGCATTCTGCGCCACCAGCACATCCGGTACCAATACCGACGTGCTGTCCGACGACAGCACTGCCTGCGGAACGGTCAGGAAAAACTTAATGGTGTACACACCATCAGGCCGACCCCACAGTTGCACTTTAGCGTCGCCACTATTGTCGACACCCTCAAAGCAATACTCTGTAGGCACGGCGTTCACAAACGGCTGAAGGTTCTGCTTGCGCCGCATGTCGCCCACCGTGATATTGCGCATGACGACGTTGGATGTCGTGTTCAACGGATCACTAGAGACGCGGAATTTCTGGCCAGCGCCGGTCAGCGAATACTCGTAAACACTTGCGGAAGTGGTGACAGTAATTTCCGTCCCTAGCGCGTTCCAGTCGTAGGCGTCCTCGATCTGGCGCTTGGAGTCGTTGACAAATTTGCCGATGAGCTGAGAATAGGTGGTCAGGTTGACCGTGGTGACGGTCTGCTCCCGCAGCCGAAGTAGCACATCGTTGACGAGTTCTAAGTAGGTCATTTGCTTTTCGCCTTATTCCTTGCGGAAATAGCTTTAGCTTTTGCCTTTGCATCCGCCTTGGATGATGCGCCCCATGCATTTAAAGATAACAACAGCCTTGTCGGCTTGCCATCTTTACGCTCGGGGCCGGGCATGTTGCCCATCCTGGCGAGAAAAGAAGCTCGTCTCGGGTTATCGCCAGTTTTCACCGGCGCTTTCAGGGCTCCCCCTGTTTCTGCATTATAAGACGCCCGACCGGTGGCATTCAAGCCGCCCTTTGGATTCTGGCCGGCTTTACGTTGCCACGCGGGTGTCTTCATTTTTTCCTCGGTTTGGCCGTTTTAGCTGAGTCTTTAAACGCCTGCGCGGTGGGCGCACCTTTGGTTCCCGGCTTTCTCATCTTTTCGCCGGAGCCCGCCGCGATGCGCTTACGCTTGGCGTTGATGTTGGCGTACAGGCCGGGCTTCATTTCTTGGCCTTTTTCTTAGCCATGCCGGCCATGCTCAAACCGATCGCAACCGCTTGCTTCTGCGGGTAGCCTTCCTTGCGCAGTTTGCTAATCTTGGCCGAAGCAGCTTCCTGCTTGCCTTTTTTCGTGTAGGGGTACTTCTTTCCGTCGACCATTGGCATGATGTCACCCTTTAAAAAATAAACGATCTGCAACAAAAGTCATAACACCACCAATGGCAGACGCGATTGACATGCCAACCCAAAATCCACCTTTGGATTTGTTGGCCATCTCCAGCAACTGCTTAATGTCGTTCCGCATGGCGTGAACCTCTAGCTGGAGCGCCTCTACCTGCGCCTCCAGCTTGCCGAACTCTCTTGGGTCAATTTCTGACATGATCTTTCCTTGGACGGCCGGGACGGCGCGCGTATTCAGGCGGCGTCATAGCAATCTGTCTAGTTTCATCCTCCACGGGAGCGTCTTCATCAACACGGACGTATCCAGCGTGGCCTTTCATGCTGTCTATATCGTGCTGGAGCGTAAACGTAACAGTTTGCCCGCTTTGCAAACAGCGGAATGTCGCGGCCATGTTGCCTCCAGAGGTGAGTTCGGGGGCCGAAGCCCCCGGGTATTACGCCAACGAACGAACGACGACCAGACGAAGCGTGGCAGAGGCCAAATCGACCGTACCGCCGGTTTCATTCTGGAAACGGATGCTGACCGTATCGGCTGCGCTGACATACGCAGTCACGATCAGACCCGCCACGTCTACGGCCAGCGACGCGCTCAACACCATGTCGCCCAAGGCAACGCCTGGGACGGCTACGGTATCGGTATCGCCTGCGCCGTCAGACAAACTGTCGGCGTTTAGCGTCGCGCGGACGAGCCAAGTATTAGTGTAAAGACCGCGAAACTGGTCATTGCCAGCACGGACGGTCACGGAAGTAGCATTTGCCATGATGTTCTCCTAATTAGGTTAAAGACCCCCGGCTTTCACCGGGGGCGTTCAATTAGGCTGGAACAGCCAGAGCGAATGCCGAGGATGAGAGAGCTGCGCCAGTGGTGGCCGCAGTACGCATAGCTTTTACGCCGTACAGGGTGTCAGCAGTGAACAGGGTACCGAGGTATTCCTGCTTGTACTGAGTCTGCGAACGGATCGCCATTTGCTCAACCAGCACCATCGAGTCGCGGTGGCCCATCAAGCAGATACGGTCAGTGCCCGAGCTACCAGCGCCGAAGTCAGCGTTCGAGGTGACGAACACTGGGATGCCGTACAGGTTGCCGATCTCACCGTTGCGGATGGCGCTGCCGTCACCAACAAATGCCTGTTCAGTGTAGCGAGCCAGACCCATCAAGGTGTTACGCGACGATGGCGGGATGATGAAGAAACGACCGTCCATCGGGGTGTCGTTGTCATCCAGACGCTGGATGGTGCGACGGATAGCAGCATCGGTCAGCGCAGCAGCGTTTGTGCTGGTGCTGTTGTACGCGGTGGTGCCATCTGAACCAATGTAAGCTTTGGTCGTGGTGTTGCTGGTTGCATAGTCGTCAGTACCAACGGTTGCACCGTTGAAAGCACGGCCGAGGCGAACCAGATCGGTGTCGACCTGACGAGCCAGCGCGTAACCAGCGTCGGCAGTGTAGAACTGACGCAGCGAGTTCAAAGCTTGGGCTTCGACGATGTCTTCGATCAAGCGGCTGTACTCATAGTGCTTGTTGATCGATACCTGAACTTCGGACTCGGTTGCGGCGATCAGGGTCACTGCGTCGGTCGATACTTTGGCCGATGCAGAGCCACGGGTCGGTGCTGGAATGTGGACGGTGTCACCTTTTTTGCCACGGAAGTTCATCTTCATGACCAGGTTGGCCAGAACGAGGTTCTTCTTGTAGGCGGCAACAATTTCATCACTCCAAATCTCTGGAATGAAGGTTGCTGCTGTTGTTGGGGTAACGCTATTTGCTGGGGAAAAAGCTGTGTTAGCCATGTCTAGCTCCTAAAAAGTCAAAAGTTTATTTGACCCGCCCCTCTTGATACGCCGCCATGATTTCCTCAGACAGTGCGTCATACCGGGCTGGGTCGGTCATTTTCAGCCGAATAAGGTCAGCACGTCGGTAAACCCGCTTTGAACTCTCCCCAGTACCCCCACTATCCACTTGCGCGGCCTTCATGGTCTGCTGGCGCGCGGCAGTTGCCTGCTGCTTGACCTGCTCACCACGAATATTGCGCAGTTCTTTGTAGGTACTAAACAATTCATTCGCCGAATCGAAATCTGCCTTGGCGTCGGCCTTCGCAAACAGCTCAATGCGCACTGGGGATGATTTAACCCAGTTCACAAAGCCCTCACTATTGATCAACTGCTCATAGTCAGGATGTGCCTGCGACAACTTTTGCTTCGTTTGCAACAGTTTGAACTGGGCACTTGCTTCGCGAGCGGCCAGAACATCCGGGTGCGTCTCGATCGTCTTGTGAATTGCCGTTTTAGGGTCTTCAAAGAAGTCTACTTCCGGCTCTTCTTTTTCAACAGTCGCTTGCCGTGCCCCAAGGTTTTGCTTGATCAGCTCGTCAGCCAGTTTCCGCACTTCCCCGACTTCCTGCGCCTGTCTTCCGATGACCTTTTCGGCCTCTTGGTGCATCTTTACGATGTCCTCAAGCGACTTATTTCGGTACCGATCCGGTAATTCCGGCTTAGACTCCGCTACTGCGTCGGGTAGTTTCGCTTCCTCTGCCTCTAACTCGCTAGGCATCTCGGGTTCATTGTCAATCAACATGTCGTGGTTCCTTTTCCTGCCATCTTTTGGTTCCCAGGATTAAACATGAACGGGGCAAAAATGCTTATCCGTTCGCTTTGCGCTCCGATTCTAACTTTTCACGATGTTTCCGGTCAAATTGATGATACGCCGTCGGAAAATGACCAGACCACCCTTCAAGGTTAAAGTGCGGAGCAGAAATCGTGCGGCGGGCTGACTTGCCACACTTGCAACTCACTACTTGCTGCTCAAAAGTTGCCAATCTTTCAATTAATTCGCCGCTTTCGCAGAGAAATTCATACATCCTGCGCATTTAAGTCCTCGTAAGCTTGTTCGCTGACCGATTTAAGGTTTCTCAGCCAAGTCAGAATAGACAATTCGCCTTTCTTAAATTGTAAGTCTTTCTCGCCATCAATGGTAGAAATATCCTGCAACGTCAATATTATCTTGTCAATATCTTCCAACAGATCCGCCCAGCCTGGTGTGGCCATCATGGAAAACCTGTCTTCATAGTATTTTTGCAATTCGGGTGTCATCAGATACCTAATACTTGTTTAATCTCGTCTGGCGTAGCGGCAGCATCAATATCTGCTTGCATGACCGCGTATTTTTCGCGGATAGCTTGACGTGCGGCTTCCGCCGCTTGCGCATCTATACCCGGAATCTGTTTCATGATGACTTCATCATGCGGCTTAAATTCTTCTGCGCGAGCAGCGCGTCGAATATCGTGCGCGATTACTTTTGCCTTAGTCATGTTTATGGTAATCAAGATTCCCCCCTAGCAGGAAACTCATCGGAATCAGCACCTACCCCATCAGTCAAAATACTTGGGTCAATCTCCCAAGCGTTACGGAAAGTGCGGTCAGACGGAATATCTGACACATCCACAATCTTGTAAGGCTTGCCAGCAGGTACATCCTTAGCCGCAATCTCTTCAATCGTACGCTCTTGTAAGCACTCTGGCGTTGGGATAAGAATCGAAATGCCACCTTCATCGTTTTGATAAATAATTCGTTGATTCATGATTTTTCTTTTTCAGATTGTTTGTAATTAACGAAAGATAGCCACACAAATTTTTGCTGTGTCAAAAGCCGTACCACCGGGGCCATATAGGTTTTTAATAACACAGTTTGATGTGTTTTGTGTTGTGTTAGAACAAGCTCCAATTAGCGCGGCTGTTGTCACTGGGTCTGCTTGTGTTGATCCATTTCCTGCTGTCAATGTTGCGTAGTTGGCGTCTGGCATTGAATTGGAAAAGTTGACTGTGTAGTTACCTACACCGTTGTCCGTAAGACTCGACACATTCCCAGATCCTCTAGTAGCGATTGTCCCCGTACCATTAAAGTTAACCCACGCACGGCAACCAAATGCCGTAGCCACAGATCCGTAACCAGAGTTAAACCCGAATGTACTGCCTGTAGCATTGCCAGTAACTGATCCTGCCGACCCTGTTGTATCAACATTGATAGAAGAAGGAAGCGATAGGGTGACGCTGCCTGTAGAAGCGGATGCAGTAATCTGACTCGTTGTACCTGCGATAGAAGTGACGCCGCTATTAGCAATCGTTGGGTTACCTGATACGCCATCCCCATTTGTTACCGATATACCCGTGCCAGCCGCAATAGACCTAGCGGTTGTTGTGTTAAGTGCTGTACGTACAACAACACCATTAGCGCCGGGATCGGACATCCCCCCACCACCTCCAGCAGCCCATTTGATACCGGATGCCTGGGTAGAATCGGCCATCAGTACATAGTTGTCTAAACCTACAGGCAAACGCACATCGTTTGTTCCATTATGAACAATCAAATCGCCTTTAGTAGTCGCGGGAGATAGAGCGTCAAATGCTGAGGTTTGCGTAGTTTGCCCAGTACCGCCATTGGCAATTGGCAGTGTGCCGGTTACGCCTGGCGTAACATTTGCAGACCCGTTAAACGAAGCCGAAGACGTACTAGCAAGGTTTGTCTGAATAGTTCTAGCAGTGGTTAATGTCGCTGCGCTGCCCGTCGTATTCTGATTTAGCGTAGGAACATCTGCTGCTTGAATAGCCGACATCACCACATCGGTGCCGTTACCGCGTAAATACTGGCCAGACGTAACAGCGCCAGCCAATGCATCCATTGCAGCTTGCCGCGTCGTCTCGCCTGTACCGCCGTTGGCAATAGCTACCGTACCAGTTACGTTTGAAGCAGTGCCGGTGGTGTTTTGGTTTAGTGTTGGTATATCTGCGGCAACAACTGCTCTGAAAGTAGGTACGCCGGCCGTACCGTTGGGGGCGGCTAAGAAAAAGTTAGCCGTCTTAGATGTGTACGGGTTCTGCGTATCACCATACCCGCTAGCCAAACTAATGGCTGGCGTCGTGCCGCCGCTAGACACTACGGGAGAGGTGCCGGTAACCGACGTAACCGGCGCGGTGCCGCTAGAAGCAGCGGTAATTAAGCCTTTACCGTTAACTGTAATCGAAGCATTGGTAAAACTGCCTACGTTAGCGTTAACAGTAGCCAATGTGCCAGCGGCGGTTACGTTGGCAGAACCGTTAAAACTAGGGCTGGTGTAGGTTAAATCGCCCGTAATAGAGATAGTCCTGCCGGTGGTCAGCGTGGCAGCAGACCCAGTGGTGTTCTGGTTAAGCGTTGGAATATCCGCCGCAACAACTGCTCTGAAAGTAGGTACACCCGCAGTGCCATTAGGCGCGGCTAAAATAAAATTAGCTGTCTTACTGGCATAGGGGTTTTGTGTGTCGCCGTACCCCGACGACAGACTAATTGCAGGTGTTGCTCCGCCCGATGAAGCGACAGGAGATGTGCCAGTAACAGAGGTTACACCTGTATTGCTAACTGTGATTGAGCCAGCGCCATTGGTAATACCAATACCAGTGCCCGCAGTTAGTGTGTTTTTCTCCCACAGACTGGTCGTGGCGTTATAGATAATTGTTTGGCCGTTTGATGGATTCTGTGCCGCGACGTTATGCAGCTCATCCAGCTCATAGCCGTTCTGCACGCGCACGTACAGACGACCGTTGCCGTTATTTGCGCGCTCGACCACACCGATATAGACCAAATGGTTTGGTGCATATGGTTTTGTGTTGGTTAGTGTGCCGGCAGTCGCGCCCAGATATAGTGTATCGCCTGCGGTGTATGCACCAAGATTCAAACCATCCTGCACGCCTTGGCACAGAATCATGCCGGCCTGACCGGCGGCTATATCTTCAGCGCAAACGCCCAAAGTCTTTGCCGATGTCGCGTCGCCTGTGTTGTACGCAAGCTTGACAGACACCCGATCGCCTTGCGCGGCGAACATATAGACCGGCTGACCCTTAGTAATCGTCACCGACTCGGCGTTCGTTGCGTAGGCATAGAGCGTTTGACCTATATCCGCAGCAATATTGGCATTCAAGCCGACGCTCATCGTCTGCTGAGTAGCATCCCAGTACAGTCGGCCGGCCGCGTTCGTAACTGTCGCGCTAGTGTCGAATTGAATGAAGTCCGGTGACGAGATACCGCCGGTGATCCCCGTCATCGAGGTGATGTTGTTGTTCGCGCCTGCTGTCGCCCAGCTCTGGTCGATCTTTTGCCAGACAGTGCCGTTAAAAATCAACCAATCGCCCGGCTGCCAATCGGTAATGCCGTCAAGATTAGTTGATCCAGCGACTGACACGATGTAGTAGTCGCCTCCGTCACCTACCCCCGACGCTAATGTTGGTGTATTAGTAGAGGCGTTCCATGTGCCGCGATAATCAAGCGCTACCAACGCGTCAATCTGCGCTTGCAGACTGGCCAAAGCATCTAACACCGCTTGCGACGTGCCACCACCGTTAGTGATGACCTTGATCCGCTCGGCTAGATCAGGCGCAACGACTTCACCGACGTTAATCTCGCGGCCATTCGACAGCGTAATGACAAGTGAACCGTCAAAATCAATCTTGGCGTCCGTAACCGACACACCATCTTCGCCATCGACGCCATTAACGCCGTCTTTACCGGCTGGACCCATCGGCCCCGTAGCGCCGTCTCGACCTGGGCGGCCATCTTTACCGTCTTTACCGTCGCGGCCGTCGATACCATCGACACCGTCGCGTACCGAGTTGACCCGATCCGTGATTTTCTGACCTAGATCGTCGTATTTCGCACGAATGTCCGCCTCGATCTTCTTCAAAGCGTCGACCACCATGCCGACGTTTTCGCTGACACGACGTTTTTGGTTGCTTCTAGCCTCTAAAAGTGACGCACGAACCGACTCCAGAACAGCATTTTGCTGCTCTGGCGTCATGTTTTGCAGAATTAACTGTTTAGCGAGGCTTTCAACGTCCATTCGACAGCTCCTTGGTCAGTTCTTCAAGGAAGTCTTCTTCCATGCCGCTGATCTTGTTCTGTTTATCCGCCATCTGCATCTCAACAATCTTCGACTTGTTCTTGATGTCGGCTTCTTTCAGCATCAGCTCCGCCAATTTGACCCGCTTGTCGAACTCTTTGGACGCTAGATCGTCGCTAGTCGGCAAATTCTGCGTGGTCGCCGACATAATCTTCGCTTCCGTCTCGACCGGCTTCAATCTCGCCTCGATCAGCGTCTTCGTGGCCTCTGCACGATTCTGCTCGGCTTGCGTCTGATTGACCGCGATCTGCGCCTGCGCTGCTTGCATCGCCAACTGCTGCTGCATCTGCGCCATCTGCTGCTGTTCTGGGTTCGGCTGCGCCATTTGCGTCAATGACTCCATCAGCTCCATGCGGTTCGACAGCGAGCTGTTGGCCACAATGCCCTTCAGGATCAACGGCAGCACCGGTGTGTCTGGCCCCAAGGTCTGCAACAGCGCAATGAACTGCGCCTGCTCGTACTCGCGGGCGATAATGCCAAGGGTTGCCGTCGGAATGAAGTTCATATCCACCGACGGATACCGCTCGGGATCGAACTGCATGTACCTAAACGCTGCCTTCTTGATGAACGGCATCAAGAAGTCTTCTTGGAAGTTCACCAGCGTGCGCTTGTACTTCTTAATGATCGAGGCGACTGCCATCGACATGCCAGCATTGCCGCCGTCACGCGAGACTTGACTGACCATACCCTGTGAGTCCAGCGTGCCCGTTGCCTGCAACAGCATCGTCTCAAACCGCTGGGCGGTGGCCAAGTTGTCGTTCGACGTCTGACCAAACTTGAACGGGAACAGAATCTCGTTCGGGTTGCCGTTCGTTAGAATCGCCTTGCCCGGACGCACTTCAAACTTCGCCCCACGCGGCAGACGCGTTGCATCCATCGCCATCATCGGTGCCGATGTCAGCGCCAGTCCATCCAGGTGCGAGCGCACTTCTGCGTCGATCGCCTTCTGCATGTTGTACGCCTTCTCCACCGTTCCCCGTCCAGGCAAGCGGTTGGGCACCGTATCGTCCTGGTACGACAGCACCGGACGATCCTTCATCATGTACGGATTCTCTTCGGCCTTCAACAACTGACCGTCGTTGGCGATCACAACGATCGCCTCGACCATGTCCTGATAGTCTTCTGCTGCCGAGTCTTCTGGGAACAGCTCGACTACATCTTCGTCGTTGCCGGTCAGGTACTCCCGCGGAACCAACCCGTAGTAGGTCAGCAGCTTGACCTTCTCATCTTGATACGAGCTTATCTCTTGCGTGGGCTCGAGATCAGTGTCCTCATACGTCGGGGTGATGTTGACCTTGCGATAGATGCCGCGCTCGATGTTGCGCACCACCTTGTGGATCGAGACGTACTTCTCAATCGCCACACCCATGCAGTCGTCAACCGACGTGCCGTTCGGGTCAAACAGGAAGTTCTTCGGATTCACCGGTACTAGCTTGACCGACACCCGCGGCTTCTCGATCACGCCAATGGCCGCCTGTCCCATCTGACCAGGAATCGGTTGCGTGGCCGGCATGTATTCCTTCTCCATGCTGACCACGATCTCACCAATACCGGTACCATAGATTTCAGCTAACAACTCGATGTGATCGATAGATTTTCTAATCTTGTCCTTCTTGAAGTCCTCCATCAACTGGCGCTTTAGCATCTCCACGTCCAGTGGGCTGCCGTCGATGTCCTTCAAGTCGTCTTCGATGTCGAAGTACTCGCCCGAGCCAAAAATCGCCTCCATGATCTCGGCGTGACGCGTCTCCACCGCCTGCTGCGTCATCGGCGTGACCAGGCGGGAGCGTTCAGAATCGCGGGTTTTGTCTTCGATTGCCCACTCACCACGGAAGATACGTTCGTATTCTTCCCAGTTCGGCAGGAAATTAATGTCTCGGTAGGTACGCCACCGATCACAATGATCAGTCACGAAAGAAACTAACTCTTTATCGGCCTCGTCTGGCTGATCAAAGTCGTTTTGGTCCATCTCACACTCCAGCGATCACGTCGATTGGTTCCCAATCATCATCCGCGTCGTCCGCAAAGTAAGAGGTTACGGCCAACTGGTCTATGTAGGACAATGCATCGGGCAGGTCATCATGCACGCCCTGCGCAGGAAACAACAGCAGTTGGTCGAGGAATGTTTCCCAATCGCCGTCTTCGTTTAGCACGATGCGTCCATGCTCGAAACGACCTTGGAGTCCCCAGATTATCCGGTCGGCCTTTTTTCGGTTGCCGTGCGTCAGGTCAACTATGTGCGAATATACATTATTCTTCCGCATTAAGTCACTCAAATACGGCAAAACCGCGTTCTTTAGCGCCCCCCGCTCGATCCCCACCGACATCGGCCGGTAGTCGCGCATGGCCATCAGAATCTTCGCCGCCGTCTCCCGGATGTCCCACCGCCCGTGCCAGATGTCCTTCACCCACCACGTCCCGTCCTCGGTCACCTTCACAATCGCAATCGCCGACTCGTCCAGCCGCTTCTTAGAATTCGCCGCTTGCTTGGCCACCTCTTCAAACCCCGCCAGATCGACCGCCACGTAGTAACTGCCGTACTGCGGCTCGTCGCTGTACCGGATCCAGTCCTCCTTGAACACGTCCGACCCGGCGTTATCAAAGCTCGCCATGTATTCTTGCTTAAATGCAAACGTCGACAGGGTCTTCTTCGCCGACTCAATCTCAGTCGGGTCGATTAGCGGGTTGTCCTTGGTGGTGAAGTGCCAGCTCTTCCAGTCGTCGTCATCTTGCGTCTGCCCCAACTTGTACAAGTCGTGGAACCAGTTCCGCCCCTTGGGCGTGCCGATGAACAACCCCCGCCCCTTCTTGTCCGACAACGACGCCCGGATGACCTGTTCCCACGCCTCGGGCTTAATGTCGGCCACCTCGTCCAGCACGGCGTAGGTCAAACTCACCCCCCGCAGCGTGTCCGGCCGATCGGCGCCCCTGACATAGATCGTCGCGCCATTAATCAGCGTGATGTCCTGGTTGTTGATGTGACTGCCGGCGATCACGTCCCGCCCCAAGTCCAGCAACACGTTCCAGATAATCTGCCGCGCCTGCCCGTTGGTGGGCGCCACATACAGCACGGCCGAGCCGGGCGGGCAACGCAAGCCTTCAATTAGCAAAGTGGTCGCCGCCAGTCTGGACTTCCCACACCGGCGCCCGGCTGCGACGACCTTAAAGCGCGTCGGGTCGGAGAAGACCGTCTGCTGCCAAGGCAGGAGCTGAAAGTTAAGGTCAGCCATCAGTCCGGTGCCCCGAACGGGTCTTTGTACATGAACGCTGGCTCGAGCGGCATTGTCGGCGCCTGTTGCGCGCGCAGCATCTGCATGTCCCGATCCATCACCTGATGCAGCCAAGCATCTCGGGCGTTCAACGCGTCGCTCGTCGGGTAGATCGGCCACTTACCGGCGTTGATGTCTTTCTTCCACGTTTTCCACAGCTCGCCTTCGTCTTCGACGACGCGGCCGCCCACGAACCCCGGCACTGACACAAACTGCCCTTTGTACTTACCCGACGGTATCTGAATGCCGGTGGCGTAGATGGTGATTGGGTTGCCCTCGGCGTCGCGGCCGGGATTGGCCATATTCGCGCGGTGGTACATGACCTTGTTCAGCTCGGCCGGCGTTAGCCCCAAGCTGTCCAAATAACTATCCATTGATGTCTCCTTGGGGCTGAAGCGTCTCCATCTCCAGCGTCAGCGGCTCGGATGCGCTGGGCGCGCCGATCTGAAGTGGCGTGCCGTCCATGCCGGTAATGTTGATGGTGACTGCGCTGCGCTGGCCGTTGGTCTTCTCAAACATACTGACCGGGAGCGTGCGATCGACGCACATCTTTAGCGCCGCCATCTGGCCTGGGTGGCCGTCTTCTAACGCAATGTCGATGATCTTTTGCACGACCGCCTTGCCGCGCCCCTCGATCATCATCCGGCGCAACTCCTTGATCTTCTGACTCTCAGTCATCGGCAGTTTGCGCGGTGCTTTGTATTCCGTTGCCATCGCTTTTTCTCCAGTTGGAAAGCTTCGAGCATTGTAGCCGGTTTGCTTTTTTTTGTGGGTTGGAGGTACCCGCAAATTTTAATCTGACAGACCACCCCCTCCCCCCCATCAATGTTGTCACAAAAGCAAGCAATCGATAGCCAATGCCTACCGGCCGACAGCCGAGCGCGTTTTACATAATGCTCGTTATGAAGACATGGTGCGCAGGCGATTAACGCAAGCTATCGGGGATAAAGCCAGGCTATCGATTGCCCAGGGTTGATAGTTTTTTAGTGATTGGTGAATGCGTGCGGGTGCATTTCGCAGGTACCTGTACGGCCGCAAGCCTATATATCAAAAACCCTCACTTATCGGAAAGGCTCATATCTGAAAGTAATATTTCTAATTTGTCATCACTTTTGACGCCAGCGTTGTAAAGCACTTGGTAACAATTCAAAACAACGTCGAGCCCTTTTGTGATGTTTCCGGATCCAGCGGCCGCCAATATTCCAAGTTGTCTTTCCGTCAATTTTCTTTGGAATCTTTTGGGCGTCAATGTGGGCGGTTTTGGCATGTTGTCAAAAAGCGATGTGGGCAATGTGGGCAATGTGGGCAATGTGTTTTTAATCGCTGCCCCTCGAACTGTTAAATCTCAGCGCGGCCATTATTTCACATTTATGTGTATTTCTGACAGACTTTGAAAATGATGACCCACATTGCCCACAAACCCCCAAAACCGTGGCGCATCAAGGCATTTCGCGTGGGTCATTTGCCCCAAAAACATGACCCACACGATGACCCACATTGCCCACAAACCCTTACACTTTCAAGGGTTATTCAAAAAACTGTAAAATAATCCTTGACAGCTGCATTTCGTGTGCTATTCTACGCATGCAACACAATCTTTTACAAAACAAAACGAAGGGGTTATCAAATGACAAAGTTCGAAACCAAACAAGCGGCCATTATTGAAGCACACGTTGACGCCGGAAACGATATTTCAGCGGCGCGAATTCTGTCTTCGCTGATTCGCGTATCGCGGACCGAGAAAAGCCGGCGCGATTTAATCGCCTTGGCTGAAGGTCTGCGCTTGGCCGGTCATCCTGAATTCAGAATCTAAACCAAACCGGCCGGCGCAAGCCGGCCAATACCAGGAGCGAAAACAATGAACTCAAAACCTGCCCTTGGCCAGAAAATCAAAATCCACGTTTACGGCCGCTTGCAGACTGTCACTGTACTGGCCGTGCACAAATTCGGCACTGTCGACGTCGAAACCGAATCCGGCGCGTGCTACCGCGTGTCGGGTCTGTCATTCATTTAATAGGGGAAAACATCATGAGTTTAATTAGCGAAAAGTTATACCAACAAGCCGCGAAAAAAGCCGCCGCCGCTAAGAAAAACGCGACGCATATAGTTGAGGGCAAAAAATACAATCTGGAGTTCGACGCGCGCGGATGGTTTTACTGCGTCACTGATGAAAACGGCGAATGGGTTGTCAATATCAATTCGAAACAAGCCGCCGAAGCAAAGCGATTCTTGACAAAGTGGCTTACCAACTAAGTGAGGCGACAAATGAGCGATAAACCAACACTCTTAGAGATGATCGGCGGCGCGCTCGGCGCGCTGATTATGTGGGCCTTTTTCTTTGTTCTGCTGTCATTCTGAAAGGGGTTAATACAATGAAAATCTCAGTAACTTCAAAACTTGACGGCGTGCGCTCTTGGTCTCTCGAAGCGCTTGATACATGCCCTGGCAGTATCGCGGCGCCAGGCGTGCTAGTCGACGCGTGCGCAGGATGCTATGCCACTACAGGCAATTACCGCTTTGCCAATGTAAAAGCGCCGCGCGCGCATAACAAAAAAGATTGGCAGCGCATGGCGTGGGTTGACGATATGGTCGACGAATTAGCCCGCGATACGCATTTCCGTTGGTTTGATTCGGGTGACATGTATACCTTGGCGCTTGCGGAAAAGATTCTCGAAGTAATGAAGCGCACGCCATGGGTGAAGCATTGGCTACCGACACGCATGTATAAATTCCCGAAGTTTCGGCAAGTATTGTCGGAAATGCAAGCGCTGAAAAATGTCTGCGTGCGCTTTTCCAGCGATTCAATTACTGGCGAATACGTCAAGGGTTTGCATGGCAGCGTCATCATCCCGACACCGGCGGATGCCAAGCGCGGAATGACACTTTGCGGCGCTTATGACAATGGCGGCGCTTGCGGGCCGTGCCGTGCCTGCTATGACAAGCGCGTCAAGGTAATTGCTTATCCTGCGCATGGCAAGAAAATGAACAAAGTTATCATGATGAAAAGGGCCGCATAATGAAAACAATTACCGCTAAATATGACGGATTCTGCGCGGCCACCGGCGCGCGCATATTGCCAGGCGACATCATTCAATGGAAACGCGGCCGCACGGTCCTATTACAGCGCCGAGCGGCCAAAATCGACACGGTGACGCTAATAGGTGAAAACGGGCCGCGCGATTATTACCGCAATGCGCGCGGCCGCTGTATTGATGCGCCATGTTGCGGTTGCTGCACAATCTAAACTACTGGAGGGTAAACAATGGCCTATACACTGAAGCGCTCAATTAACGGGCTCACACACGAAGATATCAAGCGAATTTATGATCAAAACCCGAATTTGACACTCAAAGAATTGTCGAATCTAACGGGCTATGCGATACCGTATATTAAAAAAATACTAATGGAGGGTTAACATTATGCAAACTATAAACATTGACGGTACTACGTACAAAGTGAAATTCGATCGGGATCCGATCGAGCTTGCCAAGCTTGCGCGCAAACCGTACAAGCCAAAGAAACCGAAGGACATACGCAAGTTTCCGCTTTGGACCGAGTCGGTATCGACGGCCGAATACATTCGCCGGTTCGACGTGCTCAATTTTCTGCAGGCGGTCCGATATGACGGCGCCAGTACCGAAACGGCCGCGCAGTACGACTCCACAATCCCACTATGCGAGGTTTTTTAATGACGATTAATCGGTACACACGCGCAGGCGCAGGCGGCCGATTAATCGCCTGCCCGCGCTGCAGCGGCCAAACGCGCGTTTTTCACTTTAGCTGGAGCGCGCTCAAGTGTCAGACATGCGGCGCGTTTTCCAGTAAAAATGAATTCAAACTATTACCGAAAGGATCCGACCATGGGCAAGTTTAAAGAAATGTTACTCAGCGAATCAGAGTTAACCGGCCACACGCGGCCATATCCGCCGCCGTTTTTAGAACGCGTCGAACAAACGATCGGCGACATTACATTGACCTGTTGGTACGATTTTGAACCGGCCGATCGGTCGGTCGGCTTTGCGGCCACGGCTTGGCTAATCAACGCATATGCCGCCGGTTCACCCTGCGATATCGCGGACATACTGAATCCGCGTGTGATTAAGCGCTTAGAACGCGAAGCGGCGGACGCGCTCGACCAAGAACGCAACGATTCGGACGGTGGCCGCTATGATTTTGATTAAACTTTTCGCCGCCGTGATGATAATTCTGCGTAGACTATAGGCGCGT
>ERZ869929.240-NODE-240-length-36999-cov-8.434062_pt1 | contig 36999 bp, 55 predicted proteins | sample MGYA00579312_ERZ869929 | MGnify/ENA primary metagenome ERZ869929 (study PRJEB32216, sample SAMN09231818) | wastewater metagenome | place: USA: Maryland | collected 2016-08-09 | study: EMG produced TPA metagenomics assembly of the PRJNA472060 data set (Reclaimed... | reverse complement strand
TCCGAACGCTGAGAAGCCGGCGTCAAAGACTATGAAAAATAAACCGGTGAACATGGAGGATCTTGGGATTGGATCCTAAAATCATTCAAGGACAGGCCCGGATCGCGGAGATCGATCTTTTGATCCAAAATCTCACGAAGCGGCGTAAGGCCATTCAGGATTATTTGACGCGGCTTGGGGATAAAGGAACTTCTACGATCGAGGATCCGGTCCTTCCAAAAGAAGCATACTCCGAAGCGTTTGAAGCTCTTTGGAAACTCTACTCCGAGGCCACGGACCGGCACGCAGAAAAGCGAAAGGCTTTTGAGAAGTTCAAGAAGATCCCGTCAGCGGAATATCCCTTGATCAAGAAAGCGATCGAGAACTATGCTTGCGGCCGGGAATGCCGGGACGGATTTTCCAGGTACTTCATTCGATTTTTGAAAGATGATTTTTGGCCGATTTGGATCAACCGTAAACCAAGCGCCGGAGCAGATGATCGATCCGCGCGCGACATTGTGAAGGGAGTGTTTCGAAAATGAACGAAGAAACCGTATCAATATCAGAGACAGATCGGGATCGCGTCGAACGAGTACGCCGGGAAGCAGCCTATCGTCAAGGAAAGGTCCCGGAGCCGGCGCCACTTCCGCCAACGATCGCAAAGGAAGCGGCTGCGGTCGTGATGGATCCGAAGAACCCGCACCTATCGATCTACCGGGAGTTTCGAGCCGGGCTTATCACCTTCGACGAAATGCAAAGCGCGATTGATACCCAGGTATGCGCGGATCTAAAGATTATCAACCAGTATAAATACAAGATCCTTCCGGAGAAGCCGCAAGCACTCCGGGACGCGGAGCAAGAGATCTGTTTGCAAACGGCGCGCATGGGAGAAATGAAGAAAAAAGAAGTGATGAAGGATTTTCAGATCACGGCCCAGGAGCAATTCAAAAGCTATTACCGGGCTGTGGAAAAAGTGAACGAGGAAAATCTTAGCAATCTTCACACCTTGAAGGAAATGCTCGAACGGCAGCGCACAAAAAACACCGTCTTTGCGTCTAGGATCCAAGACGTGATCGACACACATTAAGGAGCGGTTATGGACAAGGAAACCCTTATCGTTCGCGGATGGATCAATGTTGAACATTTGCGTTGCGGCCTTCCTGGTGAACATTTCAAAACAAAAGAGCATCGGTTTTTAGTGATCCGCTCCAACCCTACCAAACTCTACCGGCATTCCATCGAACCCGTTTTTGTGAAGATCACGATCGAAAGGGAGAACTATGCAATTAAAACCTTTAAATTTTCTAAAGCGCGTATTCACCAGGAAACAAACGGCTTTAAAAACTCAAAAGCCGCTGCCTCGTATCTTGGTCCCAAAACAAAAAATAAAAATAAAAGAAAGAAGGCGCTCCAAAACGGGTCAGCAGCGCGGAGCCTTCGGAAACCAGTTCGGATTGGCCAAGTCAATACCTACGGGATATAACGCTTCCGTAAAAACAACCGAAAGGAGAAGCCATGATCCAGCCAACATCAACGCAAAGCATGAAAGAAGAAAAGCATAAAGGCGTCGGCCTCCGGCAAGCGATCATTCTAAACGTGATCAGGACCTACGGCCCGGCCACGGATAAAGAGATCGCGCTCCGGCTAAACGTTCCGGATCCGAACTACGTCCGGCCTCGCCGTTTTGAACTGGTCGAAGCCGGCCTGGTCGAAGCATACGGAAAAAGGAAATGCAGCGTTACCGGAAAAACATCGATCGCGTGGATCGCTTCGCGCACCGAAGTCAAGCAGATGGATCTCCTATGAGTGAAATACTGGCACGCATTTTCGTTTTAACGGTCGTTTTGGGCTTCTGGAAACTTGTCGATTACTGCCGAACGCTTGAAAAACGGGTCCGGACGCTTGAAAACAAGCGCGTAATTGAGCTAGGCGAGGATATCGAGCGCTTGAAGGTGGTAAGTATCGGCCTTCCCAAAGGAACCGTAGAAATGGATTTTAACGGAGTCCGGGACGTTGAGAAGATCTCGCTAATTTCTTTCGTACCAAAACAAAAACAAGGGGGTGTGTAATGCAACGAAGAATGAGTCCGGATGAAAAAACCTGTCTTTCAACATTTGTCAAAGACTGGCGATTAAAGAACGAAGGCGGAACGCAGGAGCAATGCGCGATCGATGCAAACAAAGCAATGAACTTTCCGGACTATCATATCCGAACGTTCACGGTCATTCCGTTTTGGGGCGGTCCTTCCAAGATCACGGTGAAGGCACCGGAGAATCAAAAGCGGAAGTACACGAAGCGATCCAAGAAAGAAGAAGTGGAAGAAACGGACGTTGAAAAATTGCTGGAAGAAGTTCCGACCATTGCCGGATTGATCAAGAAGCTGGAGGATATCAAGTTCTACGCCTGTAAGATCCAGGAAGTTTACAAAAAGCAACTGGAGAAACTTTTTTTAGCATAGGCGTAAACCCGCTGGACCTGGACAGCATGGCGCGTGTAACGATCCACGAACTCCAGCTGTCCATTTGGGCTTTACGCAAAGCGTTAAACTTGGTCGATCGGAGGAAATATGAACGCTAAAGAAGCAAAGAAGATCCGGCGCGAGACTGAAAAGAAATGCCGGGGCGCGGTGGATCAGGTCAGGAACGAAGTCAATAAACTTCCGTTCAAGGACCGGTGGAAGATTGCAATCCTGATCCTACGGGGAAGGTGGTAACGTGAAGATCAATAAATGGCGGGACCGTGAAGCGTTCGAAGGGCTAGTGTTTTTGTGCGTTTTATGCGTCATGCTTTTGATTGCGTTCAAGGTTCAGTTATGGAAATATGACACCTGTAAAAAGGAGGGATTGACAACCAGGTATTGCATCTCAAGACTTTTTTAAAAACTATAACCCAAGGAGAAAAGAACATGGTAAAAGATGATGATCAGTTAGAGCTTCCCAATATGCCCCCGGCTTCCCCCGTCGGTAAAGCGGCACGCGCACTCATGGCGATCCGCGACGAGATCGACGAAACGACCGAAGCGCTTTCCCTCAAGGAAAAATCAGCAAAAGAAAAACTACTGGCCGCCCTTGAAGAACTCGGTAAAGACGCTGTAATTGTGGATGGCGTAACCTTCCGGAAGATCCACAAGGACGCCTCCGACGAGATCCGGGTCCTTGTGAAGAAGCGGAAGAAAAAAGATCAAGAAGTAGAGGATTAGTCTGGCACTGGAAGAAATGGCGGTCTTGATCGGTTAAATGGGTCCCCCTGGCCCTAGACACACCAGGCCCCAGCCGCCATTTCCCCTTCGCGCACATACCCCACAAAGTGAGGCACACATGATTGACTACGCAAAGATCGGCCAAGAGATCGGAGAGCTTGTCAAGACGAAGCAAGAAGCGTACGGCGATAGTTTTTCTAAGGCCGGCGCGGTCATGCTGGCTCTTTACCCGAACGGGATCCCGGCAGAGAAGATGAACGACGCTTTAACGATTGTCCGGATCGTGGATAAGCTCTTTCGGATTGCCACGAAGAAAGACGCGCTTGGAGAATCACCCTACCGGGACATTGCCGGCTATTCGCTGCTGGCCGTAGGACGGGATGAAAAAAAACTGTTCCATACAGATCCTTGCACTTGGAGCGATTGCCCTATTTGCCATACAGTAGGGATTACACATTGAGCCTTCCAGGGGTCCGGATCGTAACCCAGGCGGAAATGAAAGAGCTGCTTTGGAAATCAAAGCATAAAAAGAAAGGCCGCGCCAAGCGGTCCTTTTGTTTGTCCCGCCACTCCCACGCCTCAATTTCAGAAGCAGCATATTGCGATTGGCTTTTCGCGCGCCTCAAGAATAAAGAGATCCGGTCATATTCATGCCAGGCCAAGGTCGAGCTGCGGATCCGCGGGAGGCTTTGGAAATGCTGGGCGATTGATTTTAAGGTCGTTGAACTGGACGGATCCGAATCGTTCCACGAGGCGAAGGGGTGGAACTTCTCCGACGATAATTTCCGGCTGAAGCGGGACGCCTTCCGGATCTGTTATCCAAAGTCCAGGCTTTATATCAATAAGGAGCTTTACACCGGGGAGCCGGACAGGAAGAAAACGACGGGTTTTATGCGTGCTATTCAGAGGTTTAGAACAAGGCAAGAAAAACTGCGGCACCGATAAACACTTCACACGCTTCATGCGGCCACGCGGAAGCGGATCCCGGTAGGTTCGATAACGTTACGGACAATCCTTGCGCGAAAGCCGGGAGAAGCGCATACGCCAGGCCCCACCATCCATGCGTCAGCACCGCCGGGAGGCCGATGATATACCCGCCAAGCCATAACCAGATCCAGTTAAACCAATGACCTGGAATCGTGGATCCGAAGAACGTAAGAGGGAGGCGCGTTGAAAGATGGCAAAGGATGGCCAGGAGTACCGCCATTACGTCAGAAAGGCCGCTCTGGAGCGCGATCACAAGGACCAGCACCGGATACCCTACCCGGCGCCAATTACGGCCAAAAGGCCACGCTCCGGACCCGCCAAGACGCCATAAAACGGCGTTGATCAAGATTGCGGCTTGGACCATAACTTCCCCCACCATTCCTTGATCCGTTTTCCGTTGAAGTGAAGCGCCAGCACAAACCACGCTCCGAAGAACGTTAGATTAAAAAGCCAGGCGTTCGCGCCGTGGATCATATCCTCAAACTGCGAGATAGTTTTTCCGAGGACCACTTTGTAAAAGATCTCGTAGCCGGCGAGGACAAGGCCCATGCACGCGAGGAAACAGCCGAACGCGATCTGCGCCGCTGTTTTTTTCTCATGCTCCGGCCGGTAATACAGGATTGAAAGCGCCAGAAGCACCACAAAAAGAATGATCGTTATTGTGCTGAAGCCCATAGATTATTCATCCACTCTGTCAAAAATGAGAGCGGCAAAGATCCCTACAAGCACCAGAACCAATGCCGCGAGGAACATCTTTACCACTCCCATTTAAATTTAACCCCAAACTTCATATCGGTCCCGAACTGTTCATCGTACCCAGGACCGATCACGCTCATGTGGTCGAAAAGAAAAGCTCCGGTCTTGGCGGCCACGTACCCGCCGGAGATCACCCGTTTTTTAATTGCTTCAGTTCCCCGTAAAGCCCCTGATAAGCGGCGCGGATAAGAACCTGGGCCTGTTCCCCTTTGACCCGACCCTTCGTCAGTTCTTCGATCTTCTCGCACGCTTCCGCGAGTTTTTCTTCACCGTTCCCGCCTTTTTCGAGACTGAACTTATCTTCCGCCCAAGCCACGCACCAGGCCGCGATCTTATCGTCCAGCTGGGAATCGGATTTCTTGATCATCCCGACCACCCACTTCCCGACAAGAGCCGCAACGGCCGCAAGCACCGTTACAAGCACCGGGACCGCTGCCGTCAAAAGCGCACCGCCGACTTGCCCTAGAATCGTTCCCCAAATATTATCCATCTTATTCCCCCTTTTTGTGTGCCGCGATTATTAAGATCGCGTCTTGAATTTCTTTGACGTTTTCCGGAGAAGCGGAGCCTTTTAAAACCTCGTACACTTTTTCGAGCTTGGCCTCAAGCACCTGTAAAAAATTCACGCAATAATGACAGCCGATCTTGCCTTCGCATTTCATGGCTACTCCTTATGATTGGCTGTGCAGCGCGTTTCAATGACCGCTACCCTCGTTTTGAGATCGTCTTGTCTCGTCCAAAGCATTTTGTGAGTAGCTTCGTTTTTCTCGTCATTAAGCGAGATCTTGACCAAACACTCCGAAATGGTCCGTAGCTTCTCCGTGATCGTGGCGGCCCACCAAACCGTTGTTATGATATGTCCCAAAATCACAATGATAAGAGCGACCATCCCAACGATCCCCGGAGTCATACGCAATCCTTTTCATCTTCGTAGAACAGTTCGACGCGCTTTTCCCATACAAAAATCAAGAACACGGAGGCGAAACAAAGACCCATAAAGAGCGCGAGGAAATGCTTTAATCTGGCCGGGGCTGTGCTGGAAAAACGGATAGGATCCACTTTGACGAATTTCTGCCACGCGTGAGCGCTTTCTAAAAGCGCGCGAAGATCAGCGGCGGCGATCTCCGGGCTAAGAACGCTTCGACACTCGGCTTTAAATATCTTGGATCCGCGGTCCGCCGGAGCCACCGTAAAGGAGGATCGATTAAGATCCATGAAAAGCTGCGGATCTTTTAAGACGATCTGCGTATTTTCTGCGTTGAAATATGTGTAGGCCGTATACACCGTCTTTTGCGAGCTGGCGTACAGCCCTCCGGCGATTGCCGCAAAAACGAAAAGCGCCGAAAGAAGCGCTTTATGCTGTGATAAATACGGAACGATTTTCATCGTCTTTTTCTTTCATTTTTAGTTCCGACCGCTTCACTTCGTTATCGATCTTTTTTGACGTGAGATCTAACGCCTTCGCGCTCATATCCACTCTCGCGCTTCGGAGCGCAAGCTGCGTTTGCTCGTCCTTGTTTTTTAGTTCCTTCTTCTTCGCTTCAAAATCCAGCTTCTTCATGTTGTATTCGAGAGAGAGATTGGAAAGAGCGATCTCAAGCTGGCGATATTGAATTTCCTGCCGCAACTTTTCGATCTTTCTTTCGTAAGGAGTAGCGCATCCGTAAAGCGATAAGGAGAGAGCGAGGAAAAACAACCCGAGTATTAGCCTTTTCATTTTGTGAGCCATCCTATGTTTTGACCGCAGAAGCGGCAGATGCACTTATAGTCCAGAAACTCATCTCGAGACATTCTGTAAACTTTCACTCCGAAAAAGACGCCGAGAATGGAACCGACGATAAACCCAAGAACAAAACCGAGAAAAGTCATTGTTCTAAATCCCCTGGCCCACAGTCAAAATACTCGTTTACGAAAAAACCTTTAGGCTCATCAACGCGCTTTTTCATTTGCTTTTCATGCTGCCGGAGCACCATTTCCATCCACAAACACATCGCTACGGTTAACCCGAGCCAACAAACGATAATCGCTTTCATCATCACAGCCAGCCTTTTTGCTTTCGTTCCCTTTTATCATCCTCAGCTTCTCGCATAAGGTTTGCCATAAGGAAACCCAATGCCGCGCCCCCGCCAAAAGAAAAATAGATGATAAGAAAGGTTTTCATTCGCAATCCCGGATCTCTTCCAACACCATTTTTGCGTATCCGGAACCTAGCTGAACGATGTATTTATCGGAGGCATAGTAGGATAGGCAATCAATGGCTTTTTGTAATTTTTCCTCGACACTCATACTTTTTTCCATTAAAAATCCCCTCTCGCCTCAGCGTCAAAACTCGCATCAGTACAATCGGTTTTTACTGAAGTTCCAGTCCTTAAATTCGTGAACTGTAAAAAGATGATTGCAACTCCGACTACCGCTGTAATCGGACGATGAAACGGAAAGTCAAGGAGCGCGTTCAAAAGAACGCATAGATACGACGCGAAGATCACCCTGTCCCACGGTTCTTTCATCTTTGCGTAGCCGAACGGGATTAATACGAAAAACAGAACAAAGAACATTCGGACGATGCCGAGCTCGTAAAGGCCCTGGACATAATCGCTATGGGCCCATTTAAGCCACAATTTGTCCTTCCGGGCCGCTGGCTGGTTCTCCGGGATCTTCTGGTATGATCCGAACCCTTCCCCTGTCATAGGATGCTGCCAAAGCTCCACAGCGCGGGTGTAGTAACCGTTACGGCCCCCGAGATCGTGAAAGACGGAGTTGTTGCTTTTCGATCCGATTGCCGGTCCTGCGGCGAACATTAACGCCAAAGCGGCGATTACCCATACCTTCCGACTATTCCAAAAGAGGACGGTATAAGTGATCGCCACGCACGCAAGCCCGATCCAGCCGCGGCATAGAACGAGAGAGATAATCACGATCGCGATTATCGGGTTCCTTAATTCTTTCCGTTTAATCTCAAAGAGCATCGGGAACATCATTCCCAAGTAATACTTGAAGTTTCCCATCACGTGCAAATACCGCGCTTGCGTCAGGATCTCCGCACACGCAACGAGCGCGGATATCCAGCAGAAAGCAAGGACTAGACACTTACGGTAATTATTTCCGCACCAGTTCTCGACCACGAAGAAGCCTCGATCATTGTTTGACGCATCAATGCGATGCAAAAGAACAGAGAAAAAAGCACCATCGCCCCGGACACGATCTTCTTTTTGTTACGCTTGAACATTGCCATAGATCACCCCTTACTTTATGGCGTAGATGTAACTGACGCCTTCGGCATTTACAGAACTGTCAAGGCCAACATCGGCCAGGTTATCAACGTCCACCGTAACGGTTTCTCCCGGAGACAAAATAAACCCGACCGAAGATGAAACGGCAGCCGCGGTCCCGACATAGATCAATCCAGTATTCGTCTTTTTTGCTTTAACCGTTACGGAAAGACAGGCTTGGGATCCGGCAAGAGCAACGCGCGTCCCGGCCGTTGTTACCGTGGTCTGGCCGCTTCCCATGTTCGCCGGAGGATTCAGATCTACCGGAAACAGGCCGGTATTGGTTACGTACCGAGAAACAGGGTTTTGCTCCATGTAGCTGATCTGTTTTAAAACGGACATAATGCTTGCGGCCGTGGTGTCCGTAGCGGTACTGCGATCGTCCGCCTTCGCACCAAGCGTAACGTCAAGCCCATCCGCGACACTTATCGGAACCGACGTATTCGTTACGTTCACCTGATATTTTGAAGCGGTAACGCCACCGGCCAACGTTGCTAGGTTTCCATCCTCTTTAGCGGGATTGATCTCTTGGTCCGCAATGTTCTTGATATTGACCGCATCCACCGTTACCGGATCCAGCTCCGCGCTAACCTCCAGTTTTCCATCCACCGTTACGTTGACAGGAGTGCTTCCGTCATCGTTTGTGATCTGGACTTGAGGGACCGCAAACGCCATCCCGCAAACGAGAAGGAACGCGAGGGAGAACATCATTATTTTCTTCATGGTTATTGCTCCTTTGTTGTGTTTAAAATCTGCGAGATTTCTTGAGCTGTATATCCAAACTCCGATAAGAACGTTGACGCTTTTTCATACCTTTCTTGCTTAGTTCCTATATCGGCTTTTTGCGCCGGTTCCGTAAAAAAGAGAGCGGATAGCACCAGCGCCAACATGACCATCCGGTAGATATTATTCATTGTTTTCCGGTCCTTTTTTTCCACTTAAAATCCTTCGCGCAATCGAGATCGCGGCGATCTTCTGGCTAGCGGAGTGAGAAGTCAGGATCGCTTTTCTTAAAAGTTTTTCTTTTTGAAGATCATCGGATTTTTTATAGGCCGGCATTTTAAGCATAAGCCCGATCACTTTCCGCGCCAACGGGCCTGTGAGTTCATCCACCTTCGCGCGTTCTTCCGGAAGAAGATCCTGGGCCTTCATAGTCTTTCCCTGTTTCGTAACAGGCACATTAAGCCGGATCAGCTCCATGGCAATCGGCGTTGCTTTATCCACTCCAAATTTTGAAATGTTCGCCGGGGATAGGAACACCTGGGCCGCTTTGTCGATCGCCGGGACCTTATCTTTGAAGATCCTGGACGTTCCTCCAAGCGGTTCTGTTCGTGCGGGGACCTGGGAGGAAAGACCGGGGATCCGCATTTTGACGAGGTTGATAGACTCCTGGACCGGGTTCTCGTTATCCGGATTTCGTCGCACATCATCGACCAATAGCCGGACCTGGTTCACAAGCGAAGGCGTGAAACTGGACGGGACACCCTTCAACGTTTCTTCAACTCCGCCCACGATATCCCCGTACCCGAAAAATCTTTTCAGGCCAGACACAAGCGGTTGCTCGGCAAGCGTTGAGGATCCTGCGGAGATCGCGTCAGCAATGGTCCCGACGGTCCCCGATGCTTTCCCTTGGTTTTCGTTGATATTCGCTCCGATCGCAAGATCGATCGATTGCGGCTGGAACCAGTCATAAGTTGCCAGAATATCGCCTTTGCGAAGCCCGGCCTCTTTTGGATCAAAGCCGGACAGTACGAAGCGCTTAAGGCCGGACGTGTTGAGCTGGTAATCGGCAAGGCCCACTTCCCGTTTCAGATCCCGGATCCCGGCCTTATCTTTCTTTCGGCCCGTGATCAGGCCCAGCTTCGACAAAAGGATCCCGGTCCCGACCAGCCCCGTCCCGACGGTCGAACGCGCGGCGGATTCAACAAACGCCTTTTGATTGAACGGCTGGCCCATGAGCGGTTTCGCCAGTTCGATAACGGTCTTGATAAACCCAGCCGGCGAGTAATCAATTCCACGCGCCAGGATCGCGCCAGGAGTTTTTGGATATTTGATCACCGCGTCCCCGATCCCAAACTGCTTTGATCCGGTAAGCTCATTCAATGCGGTCTTGATCTTTGAAAATGCCGTTGAAATCGCGTTTTCGTCCTGGAACGTCCGGTAAAGCCCGTCATACGTCGCTTTTTCGATCATGGCTTCCGTTGGAACCGTAACCTTCGCGGCCTTCATCTGGTTTGCCAAAGAGCCTTCATACGCCGCTTGAAACGCCGCCCGGTCCGGGACCCGAAGCTCATACCCAAGAAGTTTTTCAAGCGCTTGCCCGACGCGAGACTTAAACACTCCGCCTTTCGGAAGCTCAAACTGCGTTGCTCCGGCAGCGGTATTGATCCCTTCGCTTACGTCCTGCGCTCCTTCTTTGAAACCACGCGCGAAGCCGCTCGCCTGTGCGCCAATCTGTGGAAGAACCTTGCTTCGTTGTTTTGTAACGAGCGATAACGCTTTGTCATATCCGGCCGCCACAACGTCAGATATATTTTCCAGGACCGCAAACCCGGCATTTCCAACAACGTTCCGGATCGCGGTTTTCGGATTAAGTAACTGCGCCATCGTTTGAATAAGTGAAACTTTTTGTAGGATCGTAGGCGGTACGAGTTTCGCCACTTGCTTTAACACACGCGCCGTTGCTACCGCTTTCTCGCGGCCTCCCGGTGCGGCCTGAACTTTCTTCGCAAGATCCGTTAAGATTTTTGTTACCTCCGGAGTTAGTGGTCCTATTGCCGCTCCTGGTCTAATGGCCTTGGCCTTATCGATCGTTTTTTGAGCGTAAAGGAGAACTCCCTCCGGAGATAATCTTGAGTACATCGAAAGCGCTTGGATTGCCTGGCCTTGCTTCGTTGCTTTTTCCGCGAGATCTTCCACAAGATCGATCGCCTGATTAAAATTTCCTTCGTTTTGAAATTTATCGATTAACACGATCGCCGTAGCGTTTGATTCCGCGGTAGGATCCTTGATGCTCCGGACATACCCGACCGCCTCATCGACCGACGCATTGACACGCGCTTGAGCGGCAGCCAGCGTTTCTTTGTTCGTGATCGGCTCGTAAGTCCCGAAGATCCCGGCTTGAACCTCCGTCGCGGTCTTATCTTCTTTCCGAACCGTCCCGATGAATTTCCGTTCCTTCTTTCCTTCACCGGCCGCCTGGCCAAGAAGCTCTTGGACCTTCGCGCGTTTCTCCGCCAAACTCATCTTGTCCCACTCCGGACCGCTAAAGAAGCGCCCCTGTCCAGCCTCTTTTCCAAGAATACGCTTTGCTTGTAAAATGTATTCCGGATCCATTTTTACCCCAGCCTTCGCCGCGGCCAGAATTTTTTCGGCGTCCGCTTTGTTCATCATTGCAAGATCCTTTGCCTTTGCTTGCGCTCCAGATCCTACATTTGTCAGTTTGTCCCGGTATTCGTTTTCCGACAAAATGGATATATCTTTATTTTTATTTAAACTATTGCTTTTTCCTGGAACGTCCGATATATTCTTAGTGGAGGGTTCACCTATGGAAGATTTAAAGAAGTTTGAGTTTCGGCTTTCAGAGCTTCCGGACGGAAGGATCTGCGATTTAGGGGATGAAGATAAATTCCCCGCCGGATTCCTTAACGTGCTTGTTGACGGAGCCTGGGTCCCAGCCGAAGGAAGTTTAGGGCTTGACGTTGTGATGGAGTCAAGGCCGCTTTCGATGGACGAGATCGCCGCTCTTTCGTCCGAAGGTAAACTCCCAGCATAATCACTCCAAATTTTTCTGGAGTATCTTGTTTCCTGGGAGTAAGCCTTCAATTTCTCTACCGGTCCCGAAAGCAATTCCTCTTTTGTAGTATCTCTCCACGTTCCATAGATCGGATCGCTTTTCATCTTCACAAGCCAGCTATCGCGCGTGGCAAGCTGGATCTCGCCATTAAGTCCGTTCTCTAGCTTCGTCGATCCCTGGATCCCGCGATACCCGAACAAATTTAAACCGCCGTCTTTGTTGTACGAGTTTTCAAAATTCATGCCCGTAAACGCCTTCTTTAGTTCTTTTACCGCTTTCGGCGCTTGCTTCCAGTTGTCGAGATAGAGCGTCCCGCGAACGTGATCTTTCGTGTCCATAACTCCGTAGTTCGGAGTTTCCGCTTTGCGCCTTCCGCGGATCACTTTTGAAATAATGCTCTGCTGCGTTTTCGGCCGCCCTTTGAAATTTATATTTTCTACCCCGCCTTTTGTCTGCGGTATCAGTTTCTTTTTAAGGCCAAGCTTTTTTGCAACGCCGCGCATCTTCCGGTTAAATTCCTTCTGCGCTTCTGCCGCTGCTTCCGCGACCGGCTTTGATTCTTTAACAAGTCTCGGATGGGTAACCTTGTATTCCTCCATCTTCGCCGCTTTTTTAAGAGACTTTGAAATATTGACTTTTGGCTCCTGTAGGATCGGTCCTGTCTTTGAGATCTGCCGGTCAAGGATTTCAAGCGCTCCGGATTTTTCCTCAAACATTGCCGCCTGATCCGTGGCGGATTGCCCTTTCCGCAAATTCTCGCGCGCCAGTTCTTCCCATTCCTGCCGGTTCACCGGCTTGTTTCCGGTCTTGGGATGTTTCAAAACGTTCGGGAGCGAAGTCCTGGTGTATCCTTCCTCCATCCCGGTCTTGTCTTTCCAGCCTTTGATCGTCTGGCCGCCTTTGATATTTCCGCCAAGATCTTCAAGAGCGTCCGCTTCCGCCGAAACAATATCATCCAGTTCTTTTTGGATCTGCCGACGGCTCTGTATCCTCGGAGCCTGGATCTTCTGGAATGCCGCTTCCGGCGTGGACCTTTCAAAATTGATCGCTGCCCGGAGTTGATCTGGAACACTTGTATCCCGCGGACCGGAGATCTCGATCGGAGCCGGCATGACTTCGGACGGCGCCGGGAGCTGCTTCGGTTGCTGGCGCATCCTGTTAAAAATACCTTTTGCGCGAACCGCGGTAAGCCTCTCCGGATCCGCCTTGATCGCGCGCGCTCCTTCAAGAGCCTGGATTTTTTTAAGAGTGGACGTTAAAGACGCCTTGAGCGCTTGCGGGGATCCCGTAAGAAGCCCTCCGCCAATATCCGCCGCTAGGTTCGGAAGAAAACCAGTAGGAGCCTTCCAAGCTGGATTGATCGCTTTAATTGCGTTATAAAGCAGTTCTTTTGGCGGGGTAGCCTCTATGGGTGCCGTAACGCTTTTAATGCGTCGTAGGGCCGGCCAGCCACCTTCCAAGCCTTCCTGGACGGCTTTCGTGAAAGGAAGTCCTTTATACGCGGCCGTTGCAATTTCTCTGGTATTGTTAGCAAGCTCCGTTATTAAATCTCCGGTATTCGATCCTTTTTTCTGCGCTTGGATCGCGGCATTCGTGATCGCGGTAAATGCCGGGACTCCGGGAATGATCGGAAGCACTTCGGCGACAAACTTTCCTTCCGGCTCAAGCGCGCGAAGAAGATCCGCGGCTTTGATATCAAAACCTTTCCGGCCAAGTTCTTCACCAATGCGCATAGGAGCGCTGGCCACCGGAGGAAGCGGTCTTGATTCCGGGATCAGATCATCGAAGGATCCGCTGTCATTAGCCACAAGATCAGAGAATACGCCTTGTGATTTTGAAGGGATTGCTGCTTTCGGGGCCGGGGATGGAATGGATATCCTCGGTACTAAATCGTCAAATGCTCCCACCGCTCTTTTGTCCTTTCAGCTGCGCCAGCCTTGCACGCACTTTTACAGGATCCGCGCCGGCGGCAATCGCCTTTTGCGCTTCAAGATCCAACGGATCCATGAAGGACGGCTGCGCCCCTCCCGGACCTGATGGCACTACCAGATTAGGATCGATCGGAGGATTCCCGGATTCATCGTCCTGGCCGCTCAAAACCTTGGCCATAGCGTTAGGATCGGAAAAAATCTGCGAGAAAATATCACCGGCATATCCAAAGCGCGGTTTCGTGAGCTTATCTGGAGCGATCGCTTGTCCCGTTACAGGATCCACTCCGAATTGCTGCGCCACCTTGAACCGGTTGATCATGGAATTGACGGAGTTCGCCATATTATCCGCTTTTTTTGGCGAGACTTTCATCTTGAACCCGCCCTTTGACGGATCGTACTCGTACTCCGCTTCACCGCGTCCGGACGAAAGCTCCTGGTTCGCGGCATCCCGGAACGCTTTATTTGTCTTGGCGGTCTTGTACTTCCCAACCAAACTTAAAACGGATCCGATAATATCCGCGACATTGTTAAATCCCTGGCCTTCTTGCGGAACCGAGGACAATTCCCCTTTTGGATCTGATTCCCGAAGCGAGTAAATAGGCATGATTAAAACGCTCCTTTCCCGCGAAGCATCATTGCGTTTTTGAGAACTTCCGAAACTTTCGGAGCGCTCATACTTGGAAAGCCCATGAGCTGTGCCGGCATGAACGGAGAGTTGCTTTGGATTAGTTTTTCTTGAGTTGGATCTTCGGCCGGAGCGCTTTCCTGTCCACCACCCATCCCACCAAGAGCGCCTAGAATGGTCGAAAAGTCAAAACCGTTTCCAGTTCCGCCTTCTTTTCCGCCGCCGAGGTTTCCAAGCATTGACATCCAATCCATGCCGCCGCCTCCACCTTCTCCGCCAGCATCACCACCCTCTTTTTCTTTATCGCTCAATCCGCCCATGGCCCCGCCAAGGATCGCTCCTATTGCTGTACCCCATCCCGGCATAATTGTTGTTCCCATGGCCGCTCCCGATCCCGCGCCGCTTGCAGCTCCACCCCAAGACCATCCCATAAATCCCCCTTTTAACTTTTAATTTTTAGAAAATATTCCCAATCATTGATAGGATCTTCCCTATTCCAGAAACGCTGCTGGATCCCGTTCCTGTGCTATATCCCTGCTGGACCCATGTAGGCTCCCGCGCCGCAAGCCCGGACCCGATCTGCGCGATATTGAGCGGGTAATCGTAATTAGCAGCCATCCATTCCTGGTATGCCGCGTCCATAAGCGCTTGCTGGAGTTCCCGCGGAAGCGCTCCGATCGCCTGTAGATTCATTGCCTTTTTCGCTGCCGCGTTTGTGGCTTGTTCGTCCAATGCTGCCGCTACTGGAACTGCACTTAACCGATTTTGTCTTTCTTTTTCGGAAAGTCCGGCAAGCGTGGTATTCAGATTCATATTCACATCACGGCTGGCGTCAGCTTGGGCCTTAAGCCTTGCGCCGGAGAAGTATCTCCGTCCGCCCGTTGACTGATCCGCAATGTTCTTGTTCGTCTGCGTCAGATTCTTTTCAGCTTCCGCTTTTACGGCCTGGTAATAAGGCGAGGTCGAAGGATCATAATCCCCAGAGAGCGTCTTTTTAATCTCGTCCTGGGCCAGCTGGAGCGATTCACCGGACGCCGGAGAAGTGGCGTAATCCTGTCCCCATCCTTGGGACGCGGCCTCAAGATCGCTCATGGGAGCAACGCGGTCCCCGGTGTAAGTCGGCCCCGGCTTCCCGGTCTGGCTAGTAAGCCATGTATTCACCGCTTCGCGCGTTGACGCGAACGGATCGTAGAACGTCTGAAGGTTCGGCCCTTGCGCTTGGCTTGATTCTTTCTTCTTAGATCCAAATAATCCTGACATGGCTACACTCTCCTTTTTAAGACTGTGGCGTGATATCGAAAGTTGTATTTTCGTTGGAACGCTTGCGGGTTCCTCCGCGTCATAAAATAAATTTCAGTAGCGCCTTGCTCCGCCGCCCACCGCCGGATCCTTGTTAAAAGCTCATGCCCGATATTTTTCTCGTTTCCTTCCGGCTTGATCACGCATGACTGAATAAAGGCAGCGTCCTTCCCGTCAAATTCCTCGATCGTTGCGAGGATGAACCCATCCAGAACACCGTCCTTCTCGTCCACGTAAAGCGCCGCGTCTTTTCGTCCTAGACTTTTGATCAAAACGTTTGAAAGCGCTTGTGGATCCGTATCCAGCACTTTGGAAAGCTCTAGTATCTTTGGAATAAGCAAAACGTTCTTAAGCGCGTAGATCATACAAGCGTTACCGTTTTCCAGGAGAACGTCCCAGCCGCGTCCTTGATACAGATCTTCGCTACGTCCGCCACTCCGGCTCCGCCGTCCAGAATAAAAAGCTGGCCCCGGTAATCGACCCCGGCCGTAGGAAGCGCTGTAACCTTCTCGTTTGAGCGGAGCATATTCAGATCGTCGTACACGTCCCGGAACGTTCTTAGAAGGAGGTTTCCTAGATCTTCCCCGAAAATACGGGTAGCCTCGTCTTGGATCTTCTCCAGGTCCGGCCACGGGATCGCCTTCTTCGTTTTTAGGCTCATGCTACCGTTTTCCCTTTGTCGTAAATCCAGTTCAAAAATCCGAGAAGATTAAATTGCACTTGTGCAAGAAGTTCAAACTGCGCGTTTTCAAATTCCTTGTCCCATGTAACCGAGATCTTTTGTTTGTCTCGTCCAGCCTTCACAAGAGAGAGCGTCTTAAACACCGATTCAAAAGTCGTGGCATCGTCTTTCTTGATCCGAAGCTCAACGGTCCCGGCGTTTTTTGCTTCAAACCACCATTGCTGCTTCCAAAGCCTTTTCTTTCTGGAAGGATCCCCGAAGTCAAGACGCTTGAACCGGAGCCGGCGATCGTACGCCACTCCATCATCATCCGTCCCGATATCCGCTTTCCGGACATAGCCATCCTCGCATCCGTAGAGGATCACCGGGGAATTAGCGAGAAAGGTCCGGGCATCCCAAAACCCATCTTCCTCATCGACGTATAACTCCGCCCACGCCGGATCATCCACGTACAGATCCGCCACTTCCAAAAACTCACCGATAGAGCGGATCCAGGAGCCATGCGTATAATCCCAAATCTCGATGATCCCGCGGCCGTAATCGTAAACGATCATAGGCGAGATCGCGTTATTCGTGTCGTACGGAAGCGCCCACCGTATTTGTTTTTTTCCTTCGACGCGATACCCGTAAATAAATTCCGAGTTTGTCGGATCAAGCGCAATCAGATAATCAAAGATCGCGTCAAACGGGGTATCGTCCCGGAGCTGGTTCCAGTTCCGGAACCGGTTATCGTACCCAAAATAAAACGCACCTGTATCCATTGGGATTACAGAATACGGCGAGAAATTCCCGAAGAAAGTCGAGGCAAATTCAAAATCAAAAACATCATCCCCGCCGATATGACGCATGACGTACGCCCCGGACTCTTTCGGGATGATCAAATAATCGCCCTTAAGATACGCTCCCGTGATCCAGTACGCGGCCGTCGGAAGCTCCAGATCCCAAACGTTCAGATCGTTATAGCTCTTGAAATTCGCCACTTCCGAACACCGGACCCGGATCGGTTGATTCTGGCCTCCTTCTCGCGTCCATAGCCAAATGATCCGATTGAAGAAAATCTGGACGAATTTCGCGGACGTAAAATCCGTTGGAAGTTCTGCGGTCTGGAACACCTGAACCTGGCCGGTCCCGTTATACCAAATCGGTTTATCTTTCCCGTTCGTGGCGATCCATACTTCCCCTTCCACATCGTCAAGGAACTGGACCGCTTGCCAAACGTCGGTATTCGCGCCGGTGAAGCATTGCCGCAACACGTACGCTGCGCCGGCCGCCGTGGTCGGTCCGTTTGCCGTAAGCGTGATCTGCTGCGTCCCAACGTCCACGCTTAAAACCTCGTACCACGTAGATCCGGTATGAACGCTTCCGGATCCGATCTTGATCATGTCCCCGGCTTTTACGTTCCCGGAGGTCCAGCTTGTCCCTGTACCGCGAACGATTGTAGGCGTACCGGCTTGGATCTCAATCGTCCCGGTCGTATAAAGCGGCGTCAAAATGTCGTAGCGCGAGTTCGTAAAATCGTATTTATAAATGTCCTTCGTCGTTCCAAACATGAGTTCGTAGGAGGACGTGAACTTCCAGTATTGATCAATCACCGTTACCGGACCGGAGAGAGCCACCTGATCGAATTTCGCAAGGCCAAGACGCCCTTGCAAAAGCTCGTTATAAAATTCCATGTTCCTGGAATGAGGGGAGTACTGCTGCTGGAGAAATTGCTCCGGCTTGGAGATATCAATACCCTGGTTCGGTAAAAATATCGGCTGAACTACTGGCGCTGGCATATTCAACACCCCTCGTTGCGTTTCTTAAAAATCGTTTAGATCGATCCCTTGCTCCAAAAGACAAGCGTTGATTTTATCGGCATCGTCCTGCGTGATCGTCTGATCCATGAGAAGGCCCGTCGCGTAAGCCTTCAACCCTGAAAAGTTCGGGTAATCCACAAGCTGCTGCATCGTCCAGCCAACGCCGAGCTTTGAAAGACCAAACCAGCGCGAAGCGTCAAACACCTGGATCAATCTCCCGAAGAACGTCTTGGAATTGAAGTTTTTAATAGCGTCCTCTTTATCGATTACGCTCTGATCTTTCCGCACAAGCGCGGTCCCGTTAAATGTGAAATGATTTAACGGCTCCGAGGGAAATCCAAAAGAAACGTCCGCGATCGATTGCCCCGGATCCGGCTGAAGATTAGGAGTTTCGCCCATGCTTAAAACTTCACCAGTAGACGTTTCGTATAAAATTTTCATGATTCCCCCTTAAGAAAGTTTTGTTATGTAATAGCCGATTGACCAAAGTTGACAGTACCCGGTTTTGTACTGCAAAACTCCGTTTTCATCGGTTAGTATTTCTTCGTTTGCGGATATTCCTGTGTTCGTTCCACCAGATCCGCCGTCCTCCTGTCCCTGGTCCCGAGCCGCGGATTCATCGTTGGAGCTACCTTTTTTTCTAAAGTACGTGGCTGAACTTCCAGACCCGTTGTTATTAGTATGGCAGCAGCACTTTATTTTATCCGAAATGCCGATCGGTATTGAACCGCTTACATCAAGGTCGGTAAATGAACCAGCTCCGCCAGAGTTCAATATTTGCGCGCGCGCCTCGTACTCGGCGTAACGTCCTGTTTGCCAGAAATTTTCAAAGTCTCCAGCAGTATTTTTTACAGCGCCAACCACCGCCTTTTGATCATAACCGGATGGCATTGTCGGAGCGGTCGCGGAAGCTGAAAGCAGGGCCGCTACGGTTCCGTCAGAGCTTTTTCGAATGATCCAGATGTAATACCATACGTTTCCTTCGGCTCCTGTATCAAGACCTCCGGCGCCGGACGTGGTAATAGCAGCAACCTGACTCACGGCTCGGACCGCCGCTTTAACGTTGTCAGTATCTTCAAGGATCAACTCGTCCGCCGTTACCGTCACTTGTGTAACGGACGTTCTAACAATTTTCAGATTTTTGTATGATCCTAAAACACCGCCTGGCTCGGCCGGCGCCGCGGCTGGAAGGTTCGCTGCCGGAATGACTCCGGCATCCGCCGCTAACGTTTCAAGGCTCGTTAATGTCGCGGCAATCAACTTTCCGGCTGACGTTAAGAGCTTTACACCGGCGCTCTCGTGCCGCACATACACTTCCGCCTTAGACGTCATGGCGCTAAAAGCGATCGTGGCGTCACCGGTCCCGCTGGCCTTCGTGAGATCCCCGCTGGCCGCCGGCTCACCCGTACCGGAGCAATAAAGCGTTGTAGCGGAAGCATAAAGAACGGTGAAAGTTTTCGTATTATTTGTATATGTTGCTCCGGCCGTCGGCATCGTGGTAATCCCGGACACCGTAAAAACGTAGGCTTTTTTCCCGAAAAGAGCGATCGCATCCGTCGGCGCGCTGGGATCCGAAGCCTGATTATTCAAGAGGATCTTCTTAAGCCCAACGGTCGTTTCTCCGGACGTAAACCCATAGAGAAGATCCGCAAGGCGCTCCTGGAGATCCGTACGGACCTTCCGGACGTGGCTCGGCTGGTCCTTAAACTTGCTGTGATCTGCTGGATTATCGGTGATAGCCCAATCGTTCGAATAAGTCATGTTATGCTTCCTCCACGTGGTCGGCCAATTCTTCGCGCGCGTATTCCCGTTCCAGCGCATCCAAGCCAGCCTTGAAAAGCGTTAATGATTTCGACTCTTTTGCTTCGTCCTCAACGTATCCGTAGTAATAAGCCTTTGCGCCGTCCTTCATAATCTCGGCCCGGTCCGATGAATGCGCCCAGGTATCCGTCGAATCCACATCATCGATTTCAATATTGCATTCAAAATAGATCGTGTACGCCTGGTCCGCCGGCCTATCAAACTCAACGGTATTTGTACGGACGATGAAATACTGCGGGGATCCGTTTCCTGTGGACCGGTATTCCTCGGTGAACCGCGGAAGTTTCGGCCGGAAAATATCTTTGCGTTCCCCTGCTTCCAAATAATACGCGGCTAAAATGTCCACCACACCGGACGGGACCGCCATTGTCTGCGCGCTGGCCGATAAAGATCCGGATTTTTGAGAGCGGACCATCCGGTTCCTAGTAAAGCGCGGGAAGCGCCGAAGCGCGGACCGGATAAAACCAAGCGTTTTCGTCTGGAGATCAGTATCCGTTACGTCCCCGCCAACCTCGGTAATGATTTCATCGATCAGATCGCTAATAAGCATGGGTTATCCTTTCCTTCGCGCAACGCTCAACGCGATTGCGATCGCTTGCTTTGGGTTCGTAACCAAGTTTCCGGATCCGCCGGAGTGAAGCGCGCCTTTTTTATATTCGCGCATCACCACCCCGACTTTTTTTTCGTTAAGAGCGCGTGAGACAGTCTCTTTATCAAACTTCTTCATGCGGAACGCCTTCCGTTTTTTTCATAGCTTCGTCTATCATTTTTACAAGCGCTTCTTTAGATCGCTTCGCGCTCACATCTTCAATCCCTAAATTTTTTACCATTTCAAGAAGCTCTTTTTTTGAATAGGCATTAAGCGTGTCAATGTTCGTCGGCTGTTTTGCGTCCGGATCCGGACCGGTCAAATTGGCCTGGATTGGAGCCTTTGCAGCACCGGCGCTAGAAACTTCAAATCCGGCTTTACCAGCGTCCACCAACCCAGCGTGTTTTGCGCGCATTCTGGCCTCTTGCGGCATAACTTCGGACGGGGGTAGGTCATACGCCACTCCTATATCGATCGTCTGTCCTGGGGCAACCTGGCGCAACTGGCCGTTGTATTTCAAGATCAAAACGCTATTTGACGTGTTTTTAAGCATATTGCATCCTCTCTTGACTGATCCCGGCTTGTACGCGCTGGATTGTCAGCCGTTTTTGAAGCGCTTCGAAATACACTTCTTCCCATCTGTGGACGTTTTTCTCGATCGTGTAATCTTCCGTCGCTAAAAACCACGCTTCTTTTTCCCAAACTTTTCTTGCGTTTTCGTCAAGGATTAAATGCTCGATGCAATCTTTCCACGCCTTCGGATCCATCGGGAGCCGGTTCGGGCAATCCAGGTATGGAAGAACGTCCGCGCAAACCGGAGCGGTTCCGACCATTGCATATTCCAAAAACTTGATATTGCTTTTGCAATCATTGAACCGGCTTTGGAAAAGAGGGCAAAGACCAATATCCAGATCAAGACTGGCAAGCATGGCCGGGTATTTATCGATCGCAACGTACGGATAATGGACGTACTCGATCGTCTGGAGTTCTTTTAGAACCTGGTTCCCTAACTTCTGCCAGATCGGAGATCCTTCGATTTTCTTTGTGCAATCGTTCTCAAGCTGTTTTAGAGAATCAAACACTCCAAAAAGATGAAACTCAATATTGTATTTTTTCTTTAACTCGCGGATGATCGGGATCAGGAATAACAATTCCTTCAAATGGGAAATGCTCCCGGCGTAGCCAACGCGGACGGTGTTTCTTTTTTCATGCGGCCGGCTGGTCCAATGCTTCGGATTGATGCAGTTCGGAAGAACGCGAATCGGAGCTTTCGTGTATTTCTGGAGTTCCATAGCAAGCGCCGGAGTGGTACACGTTACAACGTCAACAAGGCTCATGCACCGCTTGGCGAGGACGGATCCTTTAATGCTTCCGGAATGCGAGGAATACGGGTTCTCCGGCTCCAGTTCAAAAAGGAGATCGTCCGTATCGTAAACGATCTTCATGCCGGCCATTTTCATTTTGATCAAGGTTTCTCCGAGCTGTTCGGAATGAGCGCGGGAGAGGACCGCAAACTGAAAATCGTTTCGGTAAATCGGGAACGTCATTTGAACGTAATGACCGCGGCTCCGGAGAGCTTCAAACGGGACTTTATGCCGGACGTAGGAGCATCCGTCCTGGACCGAGTTCAGATTGATGATCTTTAAGCGCTCTTGCATTTTTTCTTTCGTTTCTTCAAAGGTTTGTAGAGAGAAAAGCGAAGGCACGTCATACATTTTTTTCCTTCATTCTTGCATTTCCGGAGGCAAACACCGTAGAAGAATTGGGTAGGACCGTCTACTCCGACGGCTTTTTTCTTGAAGTATGAGCATACTTCTTTGACGGACGCTTCAATATTTCTTCTTGAATCGTTCCGGCGCGTTTCGCGGATGAATTTCTTGGCACGTTTCGCCAGATCATTCCCGCGCGCTTCAAGTTTCCGGCCTTCCGAGCAGGTTCTTCCAAAGATATCGGCCATGCTTATCCTTTCAGAACGAGAAAAAAGGGGCCGAGAAAATCCCGGCCCCTTTTTGCATTATTCGTACTGCCGGCTTAAGAGGCCGTCTTACCGCTCAAACGACCGCTCGATTTGAACCGACGGGCTACAAGGTTCGCGTAGAATTTCAGCGTTCCTTCCCAAACGGTCCTGTTCGAACTGGATCTTTTGAGGATCCCACCGTGAGCGTCCGCTTCCAACCACTCAAACGGGTTCGACATCTGCGCCAGCGTGAGCGCGTCAAAATCGACGAGCTGCGCGTAGCCGTCCCAAGTGTCCGGATCAAGCATGACGCCGACCTTTCCACCCATGAACGAGAGGCCCATCCATCCACCGTCAAGAACCTCTTTCAGATCCGCGGTTTTCTTGTACGAGGTCAAAAGCTGCCCGTACTTGGAAAACAACGTTTCTCCCATGAGCCACACCTTCCCGCCGCCGAAACGGAGGGTTTTCAGATACAGATTGATCATCTGCGCTTCCGTGAGGACGGCGCCTGTATCTTCGGTATGAGCTTTCGCCCAGGGGTTCGCGGACCGGAGAATGTTCTGGACCGTGGCGAGATTATCGCCATCGTCGATAAGACCGGCCAAGCCCATCATTTCAGCATGGTCCGCCTTATGGACAACTTCATCGTTCGCCCATGTTGACGCGGCGGCGAGGGTTACTTGGGTTGCGCTGTCAACGCTTGCGATCTGGACAGCCGTTCCGGTTCCGATCTGGATATACATACCTTCGGAAAGGTATTCCGTTCCATCCAACCCGGCGGCCGGGCAACCATCGACGATCAAGGTTGTGCTGGACGATCCGGATCCATTCGCAAGGCAAAGTTTCCCATCCCCGTCCCCGTGAAACTGGCGGTTTAGGTCCATGCGAATATCATCCTTCAACGCTTCAATTTCCGTTGTGAGGATGCTGGCGATCGCTTTCATATCGCCCTTCGTGGCCGCGGAAATGGCCTGGTCCGTAAGCTCCAGCGTACCGAAAGCGTATTTCATGCTGGTATACGGTTGTGCGTACTTCGACTTACCGCTGCGTGGTTCCGTACCTTCCGCGACGGAATAGATACCAGAGTGCCGGCCAACGCGCGCGGCGATATAGATCTGGTTGTTGGCGATCGTGGTCCCAACGTTCCGCTTGATCTTATCGAAAAGAACGGATTCTTTCCGGATCTGCGGCTCGATCGTGGGAGCGATCACTTTCTTCAGTACTGCCCCGATATCTGAAATTGTAAGTGCCATGACTGGTTCCTCCTGGTTGCGCTTAAAAGCGCGGGTTTATGTTTCCGCTGCCGCTGCCTCAAACTCTTTTTCAAGAGTTTCTTGCAACGTTTCCATACTGATCTTCTTTGGCGCTCCGTCCCCGCTGGCACCAGGTCCCGGAAGTGTTGGACCCTTCTTCCCCTCAAGATATTTTTTGAGGTTCGCCTCGACCATAGCCTTGATTCTTTTACCGGAAACTTCTCCGGCGGCTTTTACGGCCGCGACAAATTCTTCCTCGTTCGCGTAATTCTTCGGATTATCCTTGAGGAATGAGAGCGTCATTTGCCGCCACGCCGTCTTTTCCTCGTCCGTTTCAAACTTCTGCGCTGGCTCGATTTCAGCCACCGTTTTTTTGATGATGTTCCGCGCGTACGTTACCGCGCTTTCCTGCGCTTTTATCTGTTCGGCCTGGACCTGTTTTGCTTCTTTTTCTTCAACGTCCTTGACCTTTTTGCTAAGGCCCCGAACTTCGGTAAGGATCGTTTTTAAGATCAGTCCGGCCGGATCATCCGGATCTAGCTTTTCAAGGACCGCCTCGATCGCGTCCTTTGCGTCCCCGGCCGCCGCTGCGGCGTCTTTCTTCGTCCCGGATCCCGCTGCCGCCGCATCCGCCGCTTCTTCCGCTTCCTGGAGGACCGCTAAAACCTTCTGCAATTTCTTCGGATTCTTTGCTAAGAAGTCCGACATTTCCGCGAGGGATTTCAGCTCTTTTTCCTTCGCGCTCAAATCTTCGGTTTTCTTCCGGTAATCTTCCTCAAGCATCCCGCCTTTTTTCCAGCCAAGTACTTGAGAACGTTTTACTTTTCCTTCGGCTCCGAGATCAATCTCCGGATCATCGTCTGCCGCCGCTGCTGCCGGCGCGCCTTCTTTGCCTTTTGCCGGAGCAACATCACCCGCTGGCTTCGCGTCTGGTTTTGCTGCCGGCGCGGCTCCAGCTCCACCCATTTCTTTTTCAAGATCCGCACCCGCATCCGTTACTACTTCTTCTTTCTTGGCCATTGTCTTTTCCCTTTCAGTTGCCGGTTGCTTTACGCTTGACCGGTGTTAATAAAAAAGCCGCTAAAAGGTTTCCCCTCTAGCGGCTCGATGATGAGCGCCCCCGCGCCCACGGCGAAGCTTTGTCTCTTGTACTATGTTTTTCGGCACGCTTTCATTGCTTCTTGAATTTCTGCATAATTGGAATGATTTTTAATCAACATGAATAGCACGCAATTTGAAAGACCAAGTGAGGCGATCAGGCTAACGATATTTCTTGCGGCTTGTTGGAGCGGACCCGGAAGGCTTGAAAACTCTCCGGATTCTGTCATTGTACCGGCGGCGCGCTTGGAGCCGGGGCTGGCGCCGTAGGTTGGGTTCCCGGACCCTTCGGATTCATGATGTTCATTTCGCGGGAGAGCGCTTCTTGATGCTGCGCTCTGTGCGACACAAGGTTTTCCATGATCGCGGTAGCTTGCTGATCTCCGGCTGTGGATTTTTTCCGGAGTTCGATCACCGGCTCCGACATGAGAAAATCGGTCAAGATCTTGATCCGTTTCGAATGATTCTCCCAGGGTTGAACTTCGATCTGGACGCCTTTTACTAGCTCCTGGATCTCCATCTTCTCGGCGTTCTCGTCAAGGTTATGCAGGATATTATCCAGGCTTCCAAACTCAAGCATCCCGCGCGCTTCTTCCGGAGTGATCAGGCCGGCTTTAAGCCATCCGGCGATCGTTTCCTGGCGCGCTTCCCTTGAGACTGGAAGATTGTTTCCAAGCGAGATCTTAACGCGCCGGTTCCCCGCGACGTTATCCCCCTTGAACGTTTTCACGTCCTGCGCAAGTTGATCCCCGGCGATCCCCACCAGCCGGGGTTCAGAATATTTTTCTTCCATGATGTTTAACACCGTTTCACAAAAGAAAGAAAGCTGTGTTTCGATCAGGATCAGGACCGGCGTTAATTGCGACTGGTCCAGTTCTGAAAGATTCTCGATCGCCACCCCCGACTTGATCCCAGGCTGCGCCCGTCCCTGGCTTGCGTCGTGCGTTGCCGCCAGATCTTCCATATCCTTCCGGATCCGGATCAGCTCTTGCATGATGAACGCTGGAGGGCTTGGCGGGGTCTGAAACTCCGGCTTCCCGCCGGAGGCGTCATACTTCACCACCTGGCCGACCTGATCGTTATACGAGCTTGAGAGCTTGGTCCCGTCCGGAACGAGGATCTTCCCGGCGAACCATTTCTTGTACTCATGGAGGCGGGAAACGGTGTGATTAAGTTCTTCCTGGCTTGGGATCAGCTGGTCGATGATCCCCTGGGGATGGGCCAGCATGATATCGATAAAATCAAAATCGTAGATCGGGATCGATCCCTGATATTCCGGAGGGATCGCTTGCGGCTTGATAAGCATCCGGTCTTTCGTGTGGACGAATAACCGGCCTTCCGGGTTCCGTTTGTTTGGAAGTTCCCAGCGCGTGTACACTTCCGCGGAGTTCTTGAAACGGTCCGTATCACCGCCTTCCAAAAGCTGTAAAAGCTGTTTCTCGATATCCGATAATCCGACTTCTTCTTCCTTCACCGCCACCCCGTAAAGTTCCTCGATGTAATCGACCGGGAGGATCTTCTTGTGGATCTTGAAACGTCCCATCGGATCCGGGAACACGTTTAGCCAATGATCGACTTCCACTTCCACGGCACCGACTTGCGCGTTAATGATCGGTTTATTTTCGAGATTTTCAAATAACACTTTTGCTTTTGCGTTCGGGTTGTAGAAAGGCATCAAATGACCTTTCCCGACGGTGAGCATAAACCCGAAAAGTTTAAGAAGGATCTGGAGCATCCCGGCGTACTTCTGTTTCAGGATCGGATTCGATACGTTCACGTTCAGCCAAAAATCTTCAAGCGCTTCTTGAGACACGCGCGAGGCGGCTTTATCCCGTTCTTGGTTCGTGAGAGGATCGACTGTAACTCGTTGTTTCATCTGGATCATGCGGGAGAGAAGGGACCGGTAAAGCGGGAGAATATAATTCATGGTCTTGCGGGTCCGCTTCGCTTTCTCCAGGCTTTTCAGTTCCCAAAGGATCCGCTCGTCCAGCGCGCCTTTCGTCTGGCGCTCGATTGTGAAGTAATGTTTTCCGTAGAGAAACGCGATATTTACGAGGGCTTGTTTCTCAAACGCGGTCCGGTTCTGGCGGATGGTCTTGACTTCGTTCAGGCATTGCGCGATCAGATCTTTATCGGTGTCCGTGGTAGGATTCGCTTTTTCGGAAGCCGCGGCCGCTTCCTTCTGCGCGTCGTTTTGCGGACTATCGAAGTTTTCTTCGCGGATTCCTTCGCCCATGGCCGCGCTTAGTCCTTATCCATTTCAGCCATATCCTTAGACATGACTTCTTCAAGATCCTCCGCAGCAGAATTTTTCTTTTTAGGAACGGCGCCAAGATCAATACCCATCACGTCAAAATCAAGGCAAACGTTTTTCTTGCCGGAATAGTTGTCCTGGCGGACACCGTTCAGGCGAAGTTTTACCTTGCATTCGATCTCGGTATTAAGCTTGATCTCCGGCATTGCTGGTACGTCCAAGTGAAGGCCGGGATAGGATGGGCTTGGCGGAGACATGGGCTTTGCTTCTTCGGGTCCTCCGGTCATTGGCTTTCGGGCAAGGTCGATATAGGGCATGATGTTTTTTCCTTTCGCGCGCGTTAGAGGAAAAACGTTTATCTGTCTACTGTACTTCTTACGGCAGATATAACATTTCCTTAAAAAAGTTATTCGTCAACGCCAAAGGCTTCCCCGCCGGATTTCACCGCCTTTTCGACTTGCGCGCGTTCCGCGATCACGCCGGGATCCTCCGGTGCCGCCGGCGGCCGCTTCGTGGGATCTTGTCCGATCGTCCCTTGCTTCACCAGCGCCCGGTCCAGGAGGCCGCGAAGATGATCTATCTCCTTCCCCATTTGCGCGGAAACGCCGGCCTGTGCGCCTATCGTCTGATCCTTGACAGAACAATGCCGGCAACGGAGCTGGGCCTTGAAAATGAGAAGCGCGGCGAGAAGCGCGAACGCTCCAAGAAAGCAAACGGCGTAAATCATAAATCCTCCTTAGTTTTTGTGGTACTTGTGGCCTTCAAGGTTCAGGTTAATAAACGGATTCAAACTAAAAACATTCGTCCCGCGTTTCCGGAGTTCGTTCACAAGCTCGATCGTCTGCGCCTCAAACTTCACGTAGTAATCGTTATTGCAGGATCTCCGGTCCGGGGACTCGTCCGATTCGTATCCGTGGTAATTCGCCAGGCCGTCCAGCATCCCGCAATCGTGTCCTGCGATCACGATATTTTTAGCGCCGAGAAAGTGCGCAAAATGGATCGCGGAAGTCATGGTCGAATAACTCACCACAAGATGATCCTGGAGATCCAGCGCGGAAAGATTAAACTGCGTCAGATCGTTATTGAAATGCCGGAAGTAATAAAAATCACCGGAGTAGTCAGCCTTCGGACGGCTCAAGGTCCCGCAACAATGCTCCGAAACAACGAGTGTTTTCCCAGCGCTAATCGCGCTTTCCCCAAAACGATGAAAACCATCCGCGCGCGAAGATTCTTTTTGTACCACGTAATCCGCTTTGAATTTTCGCCAGGTATCGTTGACGCATATCACCAGCTTATCCTCAAAAAACGACGGATCAATGAAATTCATGCTTGGACCGGATCCGATAACGTAAATCGTTTCCGCGGGATGCTCGCAAAATAACTCAACGATGCTTTTTTTCATAGCGCCTTTTCCGGATAGGTGTAAAGTTGCTCCACTTAAAACATGACGCACATTTGCTACAAGACCGGGCGGCGCACCGCTTAAGGCAGATCCCGGACGCGATTTTCATCCCTGGGTTAAACGTGAGATCCGGCATTATATTTCAACGTCCTCTAGCTCGATGGCGTCCGGATCGTCCAGGCGCTTTACGTCCTTATTGACCCGCTCCCAAAACTCGTCTTTCCGGCTCACCGGCTCATGCTCTTTGTAGGTTGTCTCGTCCTTGAGATCCCGCGAGAAGATCCATTGCAGCATCTTGTAGCAATCGCCTTGTCCCGGAGATCTTCCAAGAAGCTCCCGTATATCGTCCTTTTCGATAAGCCAAAGGACGCCTTTTCTTTCAAAAAATTCATCCACTTCCAGATCTTCCCGAAGTTCTTTGTATTTTTTGTCATAAGCGGCCAGTCCTTTCTTCGCGCGCTCTTGGCTTATAAACGCGGCCTCGCACCGGAGATTTCCGTATTGCAGTTTTTCTTTCCCGTTCGGCAGCAAGATCCGCGTGCTGCTTGGTTCGGATCCGTAGAACGGAATGATCTTGATCCCGGCAATGATATCGTCCTTGATCTTTCGGAGTTCCGCAAAATCCCGCTGCCCCATCCCGTCCGCGTCAACGGTGATAAAATGCCCGTTCACTTTCTTGCACATTTCGACCGCTTTCATAGCGGTATCGGATGGCGCCATCTTCGCTTTTGTGAAGATCTCGATAGGCTCCCCTCCGGATCCGGACATGATCACGTTATCGTCCACACCGTCCCCGGAGGGATCAAGCGATACCCCGCGGTTCTTCGACACGTTGACGATCGTGCCGGCGTTTCGCTCCATCCGGTCAAGGAGTTCATCTGAAAATAGCGTGTTCAGTACCCCGTCCGGCAGCTTCCCAAGCACGCGTCCGATCCAGCGCGGATCATCTTCTCCCCACTTTTCGCGCATGGCCTCGACCCAGCGGTAATCCGCGAGGCCGGGGATCACGGTCCGTTGCTCAACGTAGTTCGGGTTATCCAGGCATGAGAAGTGAAAGACGATGTTCTTTCCTCCGGTCTTTTCGTTGTCCCGGAGGCCCTTTGCAAAGCGTCCACGTGCGCGCGTTGGGTTCCCAAGAAAAATCACAAGCACGTTTTCGGAAGTTGTGATCGCGTCGATCTGGTCGTAGATCGTATCTTCGACGGCTTGGGCTTCCGTAACGATCACGCAGATATTGTTTTTCCCTTTGAAACCTTGGAACTTCGCGCCGCCGGACTCCGCGGATCCTTTCGTATCCTTCGTGGTAAACCCCACCAGATACCAGTCTTTTTCGATCTCAAGGCGCGGACTTTCCAGCGCTTTCCCGCCGAGGTTAATCGCCTTCCGCTCCCAATGCGACCGGGTTTCTTTCCACATGATATCTTTCACCTGGCGATCCGTTGGAGCGGTCTGGACCACAAGCGAAGGCTGGTAGGTGTGCAGGAACCAAAGAGAGATTGCGCCGGCAATGAAGTCTTTTCCGAGGGAGTGGCCGGACGCGACGTAGATTGCTTTGCGCTCTTTTACAGCGCGAGGACAAGCGTTCAAGAGATCTTCCTGGAGTTTCCAGATCGCCGGCTGGCCGGGATACCGGTCCAAATCCCCAGCGGTCCGCCAAGTTCTTTTTATTCCAAGGACTTCATCGACGTAAAGCGGGGGTTTTATCTTGTATTCACGGACGCGGCTATACACCACTTCCGGATCACTTTTTTCCAGAGTTCTTTTTTTCTTCATTTTTTCGCATCATTTGAACAATGGAAGAAAAGGTGTCGGCTATGTTTTCTGGAAGTTCCACGCGCTCACGCCATTTTGACGGCTCCCGGTTCTTGAGGAAAAAGATCATGGATGCAGGATCCGGCGGGTAATGTTTCCGGATCTCGACTTGCACTACCTTATTTTTTATGACAAGGATTTTTGTTTCCGGACAATCGTATCCGTGGGCGCGCTCGGCTAGGGACCGTTCGATCAACGAATTAAATTCCCCTTTTGCCTCTTTTAAGGACTGGAAAAACTCTGGCGTAACCTTCCAGTTGTGGATCGTCTTTTCGTCAATGTCCACAATGCCGGCGATTTCTTTATCGGTGAGGCCCTTGCGGGAAAGCGCGAAGATCTTAACGGCGATTTGTGGAGTGAGTTTAGACGGGCGGCCGCCTGGATGCTTTTTCTTGTTTTGCTCTTGCGGAAGGTTTGCGGGTTTTTTTTTCAGCTGCTTCTTCGGATCCCGCGCACCGGCTCCGCTTGAGGGTTGGCCGGCTGTCTGCTTCATACAATCTTTAACGGCCTGGTTTCAAAGCTCTTGATATTTACGCATAAAAAAAGATCCGGAAAAGCAATTACGCCTTCCCGGATCTTATCGCCCAGCTCACTCCAGCACTTATAAAAACAAGCGAGGGGACCCGTTTGGATCCCCCCTAGCCTTTACACCGGCGAAGGTTTGGAGGCTCATACGTCCCCTGACAGGACGGAAGTAGTATATCTTTTTTTACGAACCTTGCAAGCATTTAATTCATGCCTGGGAGCCGGATGGCTTTGGGTAAACCTCCCCCTTGGTGGCCAAAAGGCGCATTTCCAACGGAAACTTCACGAACTACCCAAGCCTCCCCTCGCTTTTCAGCGACTAGTACGGTGTCCCGTCTAAGGGTTCTGGATTTTAGCAGAAGGCTTCTGCCCGGTGTGCCGGCGGACTGGTGTTTTTTCTTGGGTTGTAGACGCGTCCAGGTCTAGCTTTACCGCGTGCCGTGTCAGGTTTCGTATGTCGTTCATGTGGGGAAAACTACTACGAAAGAAAAAAGCGGTCAAGGTTTATTTTTTACGGACGAAAATAGATTTGACAAGAAAAGAAAAAAGTGATATATCTTTTATTGTCAGCGAACGAACCGGCGAAGGAAAACAAAAAGGAGGTTTCAAAATGATCTACGAACTCGGCAGCGGGAAAATGGTTCCACTCTCCAACGCAGGAAAAAACGAACTCCCCATCGGTACAGTTCTCCAAATGAACGGCTACACAAACCCGAAGTACGCGATCGTGAAATATCTCGGAATGTCCTCGTACGGTTACGGCATGAGCTTCCGGACGATCTGCCTAGAAACGAAAAAAGAAAGTGGATGCAACGCGCTTGAGTTGAAATTTTTTTCAGAAAAAAAAGATAACCGGATCGCGCTTTATATCACCGAAGAAAAATTAAGCGCGGACGAACTTCTGGATCTGATCGAAGCGTCCGCAGCGCAAAAAGTTTTAAGCGAGGCCGCGAAAAACGAAAAGGCCGCGTTTCAAGCAAAACAAAAAGCGGATCTTCCGGGCCAGTTTCCGGATCTGATCACCGAAGCGAAGGCCAAGCTCCTTTTCAAAAAACCGTTATCCAGCGCAGCGCTAGGCGCAAAGAATATCAAGATCCAGCTGGACAAGTCTTTTCCCGGCGTGAAGTTTTCTGTTAAATCGGAGTACTACTCCGGCGGATCTTCGATCAACGTTTCCTGGACCGATGGACCCAAGACGGCGGACGTTGACAAGATCGCGGATCAGTACCAGGAAAAAGACTTCGACGGGATGGATGATTCCACGCACTACCGGGACCAGGTATGGACGGAGGTTTTCGGAGGCGCCGGCTATGTGAACTGTAACAGGCACTACAGCGACGCCTTTTATAACGCGGTGGCGGTGGAGCTTGGTTATCCGGCAGCAAAGTTTAACGGCGCTACGGGGCAGTTTGACGGAGTGGACTACGAAACAAACCAAATGATCAAGCGGGACGCTTGGCAAAAATAAGGAGGCATTATGAGCGGAGACAATACGAGTTTTTCGGCAATGCAGAAAATGATCGGGCAAACGGTCCTTGTAAGCGACGGGGCCGGAGTGAAGTATCAAGCGAAGATCACCGATGCAAAAACGGCCTACGGCCAGGTCCGGTATCTCGTCGTTCCCGTGGCCGGTGTCGGTAGCAAGTGGGTTATGACGTACCAACCGATGAACCAAAAGGAGGACGTATGAAAAGCTATATTTTGAAAGAAGCAATCTTAAAAGATCTGGCGCGGTCGTTTTTCTTGAAGAGCGCGATCGAGGAAGCGGACAAACGGGATCCGGTAGACGCGGAAATGGACGCTCAAGTACTGTTAAAGTTCTGTCAACTCAAACTAGAAGAAGCGGGGATCAAAGCATGACGAAGCAAAGAGCGGCCGTGAAGCAGTTTTGCAGCAATCTTTTAAAGTTTACCAGCGAGTTTCCTTTACCGCACGTTGAGATCGTGGACGAGAAAAACGGGATCTTCGCCTTGCGCTTCTCAAGCTTTGAAGCGGTTGAAAAGTTTTTCCTGGTGAATTTTGACAACTTCGCGCAAAACAATTTATCGACCAAGGTAATCGGCCGGGCGCTCTTAGTGTTTCCTCATGGAAAGGCGGTTCGGAAATGAAGCTGCTTTACGGCGTGGACGTTATCGAAGGCTTGAAAACGTTGAAGGATGAAAGCGTCAACTGCTGCGTTACCTCTCCGCCGTACTTCGGCTTGCGCGATTATGGATGCACGGGCCAGATCGGATTAGAAGCGACGCCTCAGGAGTTTGTCGAAAAGATGGTTGAAGTGTTCCGCGAGGTCCGGCGCGTTCTCACAAAAGACGGGACGCTTTGGATAAACCTTGGAGATTCGTATTGGAATAATTACGGCGGGGGATCGGATACTTGCACGACTGGCAATCATGAAGCGTTGAAGCAACGGGGGCGGAGCAATAAACCAAAAAGCGACATTTATAAAATTAAGGATCTGATAGGTATACCTTGGGCCGTGGCAAATGCTTTGCGAGAACCAATGTTTAAATGCGCCTACTGCGGCGCCGAGCGCCGGTATAGCGTATGGCCAAAATGGGACAACGGGTTTTTTCTTATATGCGGATCGTGCGGGCGTCGCTGCAAAAAACAACCGGAGCGCGTTTCTAACGGATGGTATCTCCGCCAGGATATCATCTGGCACAAACCGAACCCCATGCCGGAAAGCGTTACGGACCGATGCACGAAAGCTCATGAATACGTTTTTTTTCTTTCAAAATCCGCGAAGTATTTTTTTGATGCAAAATCGATCAAAGAACCGTCTATCTACAAGAAACCTCCAGCCGTTCCCGTTGGATGGGACACAGGAAAAGGATCTCACCGAGAATTAAAAGGACGATATCGCAACTCGGCGTTGAAAGGAACTTTCAACGGAAAGACGGAAGAAATGGCAGATACCGGCCAGAACGCTTTCAGAGCGATCGTTGAAACTAGAAATAAACGCTCTGTATGGACCGTAAACACAAAGCCATACAAAGGCGCTCACTTTGCCACGTTCCCAACGGCGCTTATCGCTCCAATGATATCGGCCGGGTGTCCACAGGGGGGGGTAGTCCTTGATCCGTTCTCGGGATCCGGAACGACCGGAGAAGTGGCATTGAAACTTGGAAGGCACTATATCGGGATCGATCTCAACAAAGAGTACGAAAAACTGGCTCGGGAAAGGATCGGGTTATTTTTATGAAAAAATGTTTTGTGTTTCTGGTGTTGTGGATCTTGCTTTCGCTTGCGTTTCGTGGGCCGTGGGCGCATAGCGCGGAGATCCAGCGCTGGACCGGGATCGTGGTCCATTGGTCCGATAGTCCGGCAATGACGCTTGATCAATGCAACGATTGGCACGACGCGCGCGGGTGGAACGGGTGCGGATATAACTACATTATTCAACGGGACGGATCCGTAGATACGGCAAGGGGCCTGGAAAGGATCGGCGCTCATGCTAAAGGCTATAACAGTCAATTCCTCGGCGTTTGTTTTGTCGGAAACTCTGCCCCAACGGCCGCGCAGCTGGACGCTTGGAAAGATCTTAAATATCGACTTGAAGAAAAACTTGGGCGGTTGCCGGTCTTTACCCACGCGTCTATCGGAAGTACAGAATGTCCGGGACCGGCGCTAAAGGATCTGGCCCAAAAAAAGTTGTTGTAACGAACAAATAAAAGATATATCATTTTTGGCAATAAATGAAAGGAGCCACATGACTATCCACAAAGAAACGATCGAAGCAAAGCGCCAGCGTGGCGTTTACGTCGGAGTATTGCTCCGCGCTCTTTCCGATCTCAAGATATCGAAGTACAAGATCAGCCAGCAAACCGGGATCCGGTGGAACACGCTCTGGACCTGGATGACAGGAAAAGCGCAGCCGTCGCAGAAACTTCTTGAGAAGATCGAGAAATTTTATCAGAAGGAATCCAAGCGCGAAGAACGCAGGAAAAAAAGAGCGCTCAAACAATAGAAAGGTTTTTATGACAGAACTCCCCCCGGAGCCGCGTCAAAACGTTTTAGGATCCATCAAGTCGGTGATGGATAAGATATTTCAAGATAAGCCAAAGGCCACGCCTCCCGTTTCATCCACACCGCCGCACGCTCCAGCGCTCCAGCCGAAACGGCCGCATATTTCAGCAACGAAGATCGAGCAATGCGTCGATTATTGCGGGTACGCCTATTATCTTCGGTACGTCCTCAAGAAAGCATCCCCTCCAACTTCCGCATTTCTCAAAGGATCTTCCGTCCACGCCGGAGCGGAAGAAAACTTCAAGCAAAAGATCAAAAGTTTCCAGGATCTTTCAAAGGCGAAGGTTCAGGAAATATCCATTTCCGCTTTTGAAACGCGCTTCAAGGCGGAGGGGATCTCAATGTCAAAGGACGAAGATAGTACCGGTCTATCCTTGACGTTGGCGGCCGCGAAAGACCGGACCGCCGCCCTCTCCGCTCTCTACTCCGAAAACGTGGCGCCGGTTCACCAGCCGGTCCTAGTCGAAGAATTTCAAAAGATCCGGTTAAACGACGAGCTGGATCTCCTGGTCCGCCTGGATCTGATCAACGACCAGGACAAGATCGTGGATCTTAAGACTTCCAAGCGGTCCTGGACGCAGCAGCAGCTAGATAAATCCTTCCAGTTCGATATCTACGGCCTCGCGTACCGGGCGATCTACAAAAAGGATCCGGCTGGAGTGATCACGGAAAACCTTGTCGATACCGGGAAGAACACAAAACACGTCCAGCTTTGCGGGTTTCGCTCGGACGTTCACTTCAAGCGCGCCATTAAAAAGATCAACGATTTTCTTTACATGACAGAAAAAGAGATTTTCCAGCCAGCGGCCAAAGGCTCCTGGTGGTGTAGTGATAGCGCTTGTTCCTTCGCGCGCGAATGTAAGTATTTCCAATGGTATCAACGAGGCGGGGGAAACGTAAAGCGTCCATTTTGGATGAACCGGAAAAAGAAAGAAGTGAAAAAGTGAGTACTTCTCAATGTCGGTCCTGCGGTCAAGTGATCGTTTGGCTTATCACTTCGCGCGGAAAACATATCCCTGTCAATCCCCTCCAGGTTCAAGACGGGGAAACTATGTTCGACCACACGCACCATATCGCACATTTCGCAACTTGTCCCGAAGCTAAAAAATGGAGGAAAAAACCCGATGGAAAATAAAGAGCAGTTTGGAGAATTGATCAAACAAGGACAGACGGTGATCCGGATCGAGAATGATTTTCAGCAAGCGATCGCGCTTGTCCACAAAAGGAACGAGGACGTTATTCTGGAGAAGGTTTCAAAAGAGCTAGAAGATTCTCCGGCGTTTGCAAAGAAGGCGTTTTATTCGATACCGTATCAGAACCGGGCAGAAGGAACGGTTTCAAACGTGGAAGGAGTGTCGATCGGGGGATCTATGGCGATCGCGCGAAGATGGGGCAATTGCGCGACGGCTGGGCGGGTCCTGGAAGAAAAGGACGATCGCGTGATTTGCGAAGGAGTTTTTATGGATTACGAAGTGAACGTCCGCTACTGCCGGACCGTGGCGGTATCCAGGTTCTTTGTCCCGAAAGGATCACATGAAAGAAAACCGCTTCCTGAAAAAATGATGCAGCTTGCGATCGCGTCCGGGTTATCAAAGGCGATCAGGAACGCGGTTTTGTCCGGTGTCCCGGACGGCCTTAAGATCCAGGTACTAGATCTTGCAAAGAAGATCGCTTCCCAGGGGACCAAAAAGATACCCTCAAAATCGCTCAAGGATCGCTTTAAGGACCTTATGGACGGGTTTGAGGCTCAAGGGGTCAACCCGGAGCAGATACGCGCCTACATAGGCAAGGACGCCATTGCAGAGGCCGATTACAGCAAGCTACTCGGAGCGCTGAACGCCTTAGAAGATGGAATGGCGAAGAAAGAGGATATCTTTGGGGATCCGAACGCTGAGAAGCCGGCGTCAAAGACTATGAAAAATAAACCGGTGAACATG
>ERZ869929.239-NODE-239-length-37006-cov-9.160131_pt1 | contig 37006 bp, 94 predicted proteins | sample MGYA00579312_ERZ869929 | MGnify/ENA primary metagenome ERZ869929 (study PRJEB32216, sample SAMN09231818) | wastewater metagenome | place: USA: Maryland | collected 2016-08-09 | study: EMG produced TPA metagenomics assembly of the PRJNA472060 data set (Reclaimed... | reverse complement strand
TTGTGTTTAACAGTGAGCTTATAGAAGTTTAGAGTTAAATATGAATGTAGGTGATCTAGTTGCAAATAGATTTGATAGATCAGAATTATTTTTGGTGCTAAATAAATTTAATTTAACTGAATATTCAGCATGGTTTTTATTTTCAATAAAAGAAAGAAAAATAATGGTTTTATGAACATGATTTAAAAAAGGTTTAATTTTGTGATTATAGGATGTCTTATCAAAGAAAAAAACTTTCATTCAAACAAAATTTATGTTTGGTTCGGAGAAATAATAAAAAATTCATATTATGATCATGACTTTTATGTTTTTCATCATTCAGATAACCTTGGTTTTGTTGCCTACATAGATGAAAATAATTTTGAGATTATACAATGAAAATTATGAAACCGGGTGATTTAATAATATTTGAGGAATCATACGATGCTCATGTTATAATTGAAAGATCATATGCAATTTTACTTGAAGTGAGTGAAAGTTTTGAATGGGGTTTGTGCAGAATTTTAACAGATCGTGGTGAATTTTTAACAGTATCTTCAATATGGCTAAGACCAATTTAAAAATAAAAAAAGGTAGTCTTGTGAGGTTAATTCTTGATGAATCAGGGGTTCAATTTTTAGGCATTGCTTTAAAAAAAGTCTCACACAAAAATATCGATACATTTCTTCCCGGTTGGCTTAATGGTATTCAATCAGGAAAAAAATATGGCATGTATATGATATAGAGAATGAGGATTTAATATATGTTTGGGAAAATGAAATTAGGGAAATTTTAAATGAAGCCGGGTGATTTGATAATTCCTTTAAAACACGGCATTACGTTTCAAACAATTAAAGATACGTCTTCAAATTATTTAAATATTTGGGTAAAGTCATCAAATAAAGTTGGCGTTATAATTGATACTGAAAATGAAATAAAAAACAGATTAAATATAAAAATTTTACTCGATGGAAAAATTGCGTTGGTTTATAAAGAAGAAATTGAAATAATTTATGAATATTGAATTAGAAGTCGGTGATTTAATTGTATATAAAGATGAATCAATTAAACTGATAACAGGCATTAAAAAAGATGTTTATAAAAGTGATGATCTTGGCGGTGATATTATTGAATATGTAACTTTAAAGCCTTCATCACATAAAATTTATAAAAATTTAATCTTTTCTAACCTTATTTATAGTGAATTAGCGTGGGGTTCAACAATAATTAAATTATGATCTATAATGTTGGGGAATTAGTTTTATATTCTCAGGACATTGGAAAATATTTTAAAAAAATTCCCGCGATTATTATTAATAAATTTAATATGGGATATTCTGTTTTACTATGCGAATCATTTGACATTGTTCTTTGTATGCCTTATCTAATACAAAAGATATAAATTTTATATGATTGATTGTTATGGATAATTTTGTAAAACTTTTAAGGAAATATAACTTAGAACTTTCAAAAGATAGACAATTTATTATAAATCCAAAAAACAACAAAAAAATTACTTTTCATTGGGATGAAGCTTCAACATCTATTTTAATGATTGAAAATTTTCACCCCGATGTTGATGGTGAAAAAGAATTATTGGAATGCCTCGAAGAACAAATAAATTTTTGTTTAATTGATTAATTATATTATATGCAGAATAATAAAGGCAAACTGGTCATGGTTCATAGATGGAACAAGGCAATGTATCCAGCTATCTTTTTAAAAGAACACGATAATGGTTGGTGTTCTGTGCTAGCAGATTTTGGTAATTTTGGTGTTCATCAAGTTCATAAAACTTCAATTTATTTTAAGTTTTAAAATGTTGGTTGAAGTAATTTTACAAGTCTTTCATTAAAATTTAAAAAAAACCTTCTTGCTACTATTCTAGGAAAAAAACGCAATATTTTTATATATACGTCTCTTATATTTGTAAATTTTGAATACCCAAATATTTTAAATGAGATATTTAAAAGAGGTCCATAATCATTGATAGTTCCAAAATCAGAACCTGGTAATATTCCAACAACAGGATCAAATACACCCGCTTTAGTGTATATTGGTCCTTCCGGATTTAGAAATAATTCATAATCGAAGTGTTTTCCCGTAGGTTCTATGTTTTTTCTTCCTCGTTTTAAAAATCTCGGGAGGTGAATCATATATGCACACGTTGTTATAGGTACACCAAATTTTATAGGTCCTTTTTTATATTCAATCGGTAATACTTGACCATGTAATGCTATAAATTCAAAATTTTCGTTTTGAACTAAAAATTTATGAGCTTCTTCTAAAATCTTTTTAAATTCTTCTTCATTTGGTATTTCAACATCATCTTCAAATACTGCAATAATATCATGTCCTTTTGATACTGCATCATCCCAACATGCAAGATGTGATCTCCAACAACCATATATACCGCCTTGCGGATCTCTTTCTGCTATGTAAAAATTAACTGGATACTTTAAATCATTAAATAAATTTTTTGCCCTGGTGTATCTTTCGGGCGTTATAGACATAGTAATACAATATGAAGGAATCATTATTTTTTAACTATTAATTTAGTGAAAGCTGTCTCCAATATATCATTATTAACAGCATTACATTTTATGTAAACTTGAATATCATTCTCTAGAATCAAATTTAATCTTGTTAAAATGATACCTGAATTATTCACAAAAGATGTTGTGCTTTCATTATGAATTAGTCCTTTTGTTGGATCATATGTTAGAGTTACTCCATCTTTTGGTTGTAATGAAAACAATGGATTAGGATTATTATTTACATATAAATACCACAATTGATCACTTACTTGATTAATATAAAGAAGAGATATTTTTGTAAATTTATTATCAGCAGGATTTCTTTCGTTTATTAAGTTATACTTGAAATTACCCGTTACTTCTTCAGTACCAATTCCCCAGATTACATCTTTAAATTGCAATCTTGGAGAAGCATTTATCGTAATTTTATCTCCAACTTTTGTTGATTCTTCATTATAATTTTTGAAGAATTTTGCCATTAAAGTATAATCAAAAAATTTAAATTTTATTTTATTAGTGCTATTTGAAATCGTATTAAGCCAACATTTATCTTGGGTTACATTAATTTTAAATCCATTATACAGTGTATACTCAATTTGAATTGAAGGTGAAACTTGATCATACGTATAAGCTGAATATGAAAAAATATTAAATAATATTTCAGGCGTTACTTGTGTTGAATTTAAATTATTAAATTGAAGATTATAACTTGAAAGATTTAAGTCATTTATAATACTTTCATTAATTTTAAATGGACTATCATTAATGATATTTTTTAAAACTATTAAATCCTTACAAACAATTTCATTTTGAGTTTGTTGTGTTTCATTTAATTCTAAAAGATAAATTTGATTTTCAAGATCTACGATATCTTTTAAAACACCTATAATGTTAAGATTTAATGCATCATTTAAAAGTAATTGCAGGTTTTGATTTAAATCTAACGTATATGATTGATTTGTAGCTGGATTTATTCTTTGAAGAAAGATTGGGTTTATTGTAAGCTGTTTTAATTCAATTAATTTTTCTTTATATACGTTTATTAAATGATTTATATGTGTTATTCTAGTTTCAGTTATGTTTTCTTCCGGAAGACCAAATTGTGTTAATAAATTAACATATGTTGGATTAATAGACATTATATTGGGATTTTGACAAACATAATTTTGAAAATCTAACAACATATAGTATGCACTATCTGATTGTGGCGTAAATGCATATGTAAGTAAAGTATTATTTAAAATAGATAACGTATTATAAATTTCTGAAATCTGCGGTGATACACTTATTAATCGATTAATTTCTGTTATTTCATTTTGTGATAGAGGGTCACCAAATCCATTAAGACCCGTACTAATCATATTTTGTAATCGAATTAAATCTTGTTGATTATTATTATATAAAGTTGTCCAATGTGAAGAGTCATATGCTTTTAATGAAGTTTGTGTTTCATTTAAAAATTTTATGACAGAAAGTGAAACACTTCTTACGTACTTCGCGTCTAAACCTGTCATACCGTTTAATAAATTTTTTGCAAAATTAAACGTTATCAAATAATCAATTGTTTGATTTTCATTTAAAAGTGAGTACGCATCATTTCTATTATTGAAATAAAAATTATTTATTAAATTTTGTGATTCTTGTTCTTTTAAATTTAAATTGTCTCGTAATTGTTGTAACTGATTGTTAAATGTTAACGTATTGTCGTTAAAATCATAATGAGTTAAAAAATATTTGTCGTTTATTTTATGAAGTTGATAGAATGAGTCAACAGAATTTAATTTATAAAATTTATCTGAGCCAAGATATTCATAGAATGGATATGAATTTTGAAAATTTGGATTCAAATAATTTTTGTATATTGTATAAAATACTTTCAATATGTCTTCATTTTTGATACGATTTTCAATACATACGTAATTTACTTTATCATTTATATATTCTTTTTTATATATCTTTTCATCTTGACCAAGATATAGACTAATTTTATTATTCGAATATGAAGTTATTAAACTCTCAGGTAAGTTGTTAGAATTCCCTATTAAATTTAAATTAACGAGTTTATATTGTGGATATCTATTAACTTTATGAAGAATAATGTTGTCAAATTTTAAAGAGTATGACCATAAATAATCTTCACAAATTTTTCTTATAAACCTTGTATCATATACTAATTTATCATTATTATAATCCCAATAATCAGTTACATTATAAATGTAATCAAAATTTTCTACATATTTTGCAGAAGCATTTGTAATATAACCATAGGAATTTAAATATTCATCAAATTCTTCAATACATTTTATGTAAGGAGATATTACACCACCTAAACCATTTTCATCTACGCCAATAATTAAATTCGCTGGTTCTTCAGGAAGTAAATAAACAACACCTTCATATGATTTTTCAATACCCAATTTTGTCGTTGAATATTGAGCACAAATTTTATATGTTAATCCATTATTAAAAGTTAAAAACTCGGTGGGTAATACACCCAAGGCGTTTTGAAATTCTAATACCTTTTCTGAAGGTATATCATAAAATTTTCTTTTAACAGTTTTTCCTTCAAATTGAGTTTCAAATATTTCAGACATGCTAATCCTTATTCAATATCATAATTGAGATAAATACCCGGGCCTATATCATAGGCTTCAGGTCTTATTATTATTTTTGACCATATTGTTGACTCTATATTATCTGATCTTACTAATGTTGATTCTATAAAAACATAGATATCTTCAAAAGTATCGCGAAGTTTTTTTAAATTAATTTCTAATTCATTAAAATTAAAGTTTAATATAAATTCATTTCCATTTGATTGCCAATTGTCCTCAATAAAAATAACTTTAAAAATTTCCATGAAATTAATAGTTTTTTCACTTAAAACACCATCTACTAATTTTAATTTTGTGTTCGATATTGATGAATCAACAGAATCTATAAAAGATTTTTCTTCACCTAATTGTGCATCCATAAGATAGAATTTTAATTTTGCTTTTATAAATTGATCCGATGGTGAACCTTTAATTTTTAATTTAGCATTTACATTTGGATTAGATAATCTTTTTGCCGATTGAGGAACGTGAGAATCATAATCAAATAATTTCATTGTAATCTATACTATATATTACCTTAAGAATTTATAACTCATAGGCAAAACATCTGTATTATTGTTATTCTTATAATACATCAATTCTTCTTCCGATAAAAATTCAATTGTTTTTAATATTTCAACACCGTTACTCAGTAATGCTGTATAATAACCCATTTGATATTTTAAAATAATAGCAGGTTCGTAATATAATTTTTTCTTTGGAGACAAACTCCAATAAATTACAAACCTATAAAGTAATTGTCCTTCAAACATTTAAATAAAATTTAAAAAACTTATTTAAATTGTATTATTATTGAATAATTTTTGTTTAATTAAAGAAAAACCTAACGTTCCCAAAATACCAATATATGGAATTAAATAAAAGAAAAAGCCAATTTTATTTTGAGTAACAATTATAAACAAGGTCGATAAAACTGCAGTTGGTATTACCGCCAAACCAGAATATGATAAGATTTTTAAATCTAATGGTGGGTTTCCACTGTCCCAGGCCATAAGTGACGGCATTAATAAAACAACACCAGCAAGTCCACTTAAGATACCTGCGCCTAAAGAAAGTAAAGTTAACATAAGGATATATATTAAATATGCTCAGAATTTTAATTAAAGAAATGATTTCTGATTTAAAGACCAGAAGAACAAAGTTAAACGTATTTGACTTTGATGGAACACTATTTAACAGTCCTGAGCCCCCAAGTGACTGGAAAAAATCTCGAGGATCTTGGTATTATGAACTAAAAAGTCTGTCTCAAGAATTAATTGGTGATGGTTCTAGATTCTGGAATAGACGGGTTGTTTCCGATGCAATGAAGTGTTTGTCGGATGATAAATCAATAACAATTTTATTAACGGGTAGAAATCAAAAAAATTTTGATGAAATCGTAAAAGAATTGATCACAAGCGCAGGGCTAAATTTTGATTATGTTAAGTTAAATCCCGGTGGAAATACAGAAAGTTTTAAAATAAATGAAATCAAAAAGATATTAGATTCAAATTATAGAATTAAAACGATAGAATTTTGGGATGACAATGAAGAATATCTTCAAACATACAAGAATACATTTGAAGATTTAGGTTATAATGTTCTAATAAATTTAATATGAAAACAGGTGATATTTGTCTTTACAAACCACAAAAGATATATAAATCTCAATTTAATCATATAATTTTTATTGTCGAAAAAGGCTCAAGACTATATGATGATAATCAATACTGGTGTGGTTGGTTGGATTATGATAATGTTTGGAGAGAAGGATTGATTCCTGAAAAATGTCTAGAGATTATAAATGATTGAATTTGGCTTATATAAAAGAAAAGCCTCGCAGAGTCCTTTTTTAAAAAAGTCTTATCATAATGATTTATTTATTTTATTGAGTGTTGATGAAAGAAAATATGCAACAGTTCTTAATATTAGAACGTTGCATGAAATCACAATATCCATAAATTTTTTAGAATTCGTTCAATTCATTGATTAAAATAAAATATTTTGCTGATCTTTTTACAATTTTTGAATTGTTTTTTATTGAAAGATCACATACATCCCATATTTCCAGCAATGGATCTTTATTCTTTTTAACTTTTTTTAATAATAAAACGGGTCTTAAATTATTGTTACTGTCATTATAATACACTAAATCACCGGGTTCATATATCATTTATCTTCACCAATGTTTGTGCGTTAATCCACGTTATATTATTATATTTCATCGTGATAGGAATACACCACCATACTAAAAATTCATCATCAAAACTTTCACACCAAAGTGTTAGATAAAATCTTCTTCTATCATTCGATATTTTTTCCCCTTCAACAACATATTCAACTAAATCACCCGGTTTCATTGTATTTATTTTATGATGTTTATTTTAATAACTACTTATGTTATTGTGGGATTATTGGTTGCGTTTAACGCGTTGGTTAAAGGTGGACCCGTATTTACAAATATCTATATCGAAAACAATTATTTGAATCTGGCAGTTGCAATAATGTGTGGTGCTATATGGCCTGGGATGTTATTGATACCAATTGTGGATTCTGTCTTTAGATTTTTTAAGAGTTTTTAATAACCATATTTTTTATAATCTTCTGGTGATAGATTAAATTTCTGTGGTCTTTTGAAGATTGTGGGATAATCACACACTATATTACACGAATCTTCCTTATATGATCTCATCAATTCATTATCATAACAACGGATGCACCAATTAGTCCCATATACCTTATTTTTTACTGGCTTTGGTGATTTACATTCTATACATAGAAATTTTTCAACAATCATTTTACGACCTCAACCTCATCTTTATAAACCCACCCAACACCTTTTGTTGTTATTACTTTTAAAGTATCATATATGAATGTACTTTGCAATTTTTTACGATCCCCGAGTTCTTCCGAGAGTAAAATCATTATATCATTACAATTTAATCTTTCATAACAATTCTTACTTGTTGTAAGAACTATATAATTTTCATCGCCAATATCAGAATAACATAAATTTACTTTTAATAATGTACCCGGTTTCATGATCATCCAACTAAATGTTTATTTACATATGAATTCAAAATAAACTTCAATAACACCGTATTGAGTTAATACTTTGGCAATATTTGAATCCCGGGTTTGTATAACAATACCAGGTTCTCTTTTTTTCCAAACAACATGTTTGTGATTATCGTTTGCATATAATGAAATGCAATCATCAACATTACAAAAAACTAAATCACCCGGTTTCATTTTCTTGAATATAAGCTCATATGTTTAATATACTCATTTATCAATTTATTATTAGGAGTTTGTGGAATTAAACCTGTTTTAAAAAGTTCTACAATACCTTCTTTTGGAGAAAAACAACTATAAATGGTGTTTGATTTTTTTTTAACTATCATAACCATTTCCCTACCAAATTTATCGTATACAAGGTCTCCTATTTTCATTTTGATTTATTCTTTATTATTCTTTCTTTTCTTCTAATGTCGTGTTCAAGAATATCATCTTGTTCGTATTCTTGTTCTTCTTGCCAACGTTCAAACGCTTTATTATATTCTTCTAAATCAATTAAGTATTGATTATATTCTACTTCATAATTTACGTTATTTTCTCTATTAGGCTCGTTTGGCTTTGAAATAATTGATTCAGGTATATAAACTGAACTCACTCTTTTTTTAAGATTCTTAACGTGTTTCATTTATAAAAATAAATAATAATATGACAATTTTAACTCGTATATTAGAATTTATAAAGATGTTTTTTAAATCTGTTAAAGCATTGTTTGTTAAAGAAGATACAAATACAAATATAATAGATAACAACCAAAATAATAATGAAAATCCAACTGATAATGATGACGACTATATCGATGACCCAAATTTAATGTTATTTAACTTTTACATTAAAGAAAACGGTTTGATACCCGGAAAGACAAAAGAACTTGGTAATGTTTTATCAGGATATATAAAAGATCCTGTGGAGATAAGCAACATTATAAGACAAGCAGATATGGGAAATAAAGTTAAAGTTCTTTCAAAAGTTGCTATTGAAATTTGTTGGGAATTAGACGCTAAACTACGCGATAATGGAATTACAAAATATAGACTTAATGAATTCGGTAATGTTTTAGAATTAGGAACTGAAATAGAATCTATAGTAAATTCTTAATTACTTTAAAATTCCAGATTCAAAACATTTGATAATAAAATTAGTAATTTTTTTATCATCATAGTAGGGATCATATTTGTGATCTGCTAATATTTCAATCCCAAAATCTGGAGCAATTTTTGATATAACGTCCGACATTACCTGACCTTGCCTCAGGTATACTCTGTTTTTCATTTCAATTGAAACTAATTCTAAAAACTTTATATAAGAAAAAGGTAAATCTTCTAAACGATCTACGTCAGAAAGATATTCCCCTATTTTTGGTATTCCTTTGTATTTAGGAGCCATTACCTAATTCTTCTTCAACTTTTTGTCTAACGGCTTCCCACTCAGACTCATCTTCAATTTCTCTAAAGTTTTCGCCTTGGGGTCCTTCTTCATAATGGAATAAGAATTTTTTACCTTCATCTTCTGAACCGTCAGCCAATTCTAAGGCTGCATATCTTTTTCCATTAAGTTTAACTTCTATCACCCAATAAAATTTATGCTCTACACCTTCATCATCTTCTAACATGATAATATCATCATTTTCATTTTCATCTGTAGAAGACATTGTGTAATCACTGAAAGAAGTTGGATTTGCATGTGCAGTACCTGATAAACCTAATGCCACCATACCAGCTCTTCCAAGATTTTTTGCTTTATCAAGAAATCCTTCGTTTATATCATCGTGCCATTCAATATCAAGTGCAGAATTTATTTTATCTCTAATATCTCCCCATCTTTCATACCATTCAGGTGAATTCTTTTCAATACCTTCAATCTCTAATTGAATATCTAAAATCTTTTCAATTAGGCTGTTTCTATCAGCTTTTAAGTACTGTGAAGACAATTCTTCTTTAATGATATTTCTAAGCTGTGATATTTTGATTTTCATTTTTTCTCCACTATATAAACTCCGGGAGTTTTCATTGTTGAATTTAATTTTTGCGATGGTGTTTTTGAAAAATCAAAAACGAGCCAAATACAAACTAAAATGAGAAACGCTAAACAAAACCAATAAAAATTAATCATCCACTTAGGCATTTTTACAATCGTCCTTCTCGATCCCTATAATGATCTACAACGTCACCTGTTAAAGTATCTATCACTTTGTATGATTTTCTTCCGTACATTCTGTCAGTCTCGGATGTTACTTCTTCAACTTTAAATCTATCTCTGATTGTTTTTATTTGTTCGACTGCGTTTTCTAATTCTTCTACAGAATTAAAAGATGAATGATAAAATTCAGAAATTCTTTGTGCAGGGTAATTCAATTTTTCATTTTTTACTCGTGAAAAAAAATCGTAATATCCTGAAGACGATGATTTTAACTCAAATAGTTTTTCCAGATCATTTTTAAAATAACCATATGAAACTGCACTAGAAATTTTATCATCAGCAGACATTCCGTGAATATTTCTCAATTCTTTCCAACGCTTATATGCAATTGGAGATTCAAGTTCTTCTTTAATAATTTTCCTTAATTCTGAGACTGTTATTTTCATTTACCATTTCCCCGGATATTGACTTGGCTTAATTTCTTTCAATTGTTTTGAAGGTATGGTTTGCTGCATTGTGTATTTTAATTCATTAAATTCTTTTCTGAATTGATTATAATCTTTTTCCATTACATCAAACTTTTCTTTTAACTCAGAAAATTCTGTAATTAATTTTTTCCACATAAATGCATACGCCCATATAACAAATAAGTATGCAGTTACAATACCAATTGTGAACATAATAATAGCATTTACATCAATCATTATTTTTTAATCTGTCTTTCAAAATATGCATTTGATCGTATGAATCTAATAACATAGAAGCTTTCAAAAGTAAATTATTTGTTGTATCCAAAGAAATAAAACTTTGTTTAATAATCCTCTTTAATTTATCCATATCAATTGTTTCATCACTCTTTGTAGTAATCCTACCTGCGAGACTATAAATTGATTCTAGATATTGCTCGTGATCTTCTTTCCGCATGTTTTTATATTCGTGTTTACTTCTCCACTTATGAACCCGCCAAACAATGTTTGGTCTATCAAATAGATTAATACCAAGTGTACGATTATCTTCTAAGTCCAACCATTCTTTAGTTACATAAAAACCCGTTTTATCAAAATAAACTTGGGCGTTTACTATATCAAATGTAGACAACACTTCGTGAGGTTCACCATTTATTTTTGTAATACACTGGATGTTTGTACCTTTTATGCGGTATTCATTTCCAAATCCTGCAGGTGTTTGTCCTCTATACTGTGCTATAGCACTAGCCAAATGATCAAGTTGTTCTACAAAATGTAATTTATTCTCTGGGAAAAAGATATCAATATCACCGCCCCTTAAAAGTGGATCTAACTTTCCATTTTTAATGGCACGTGAATCATCAATGTGTGTCTTTAAATATAATCGTATGTGAGAGAATATATATGATTTCTTTATGTTATCTAATGTTAGATTTGATAAAAGACTAACACCTTTACATGGACCTAGACCAATAACATGCCTTGCTAGTAATGCTGCAAACCCACCAGAAACATAACCATCACATCGAAGTGCTTTGTTCAAAAAATTGACTGCATAGTTATGCATTCCAATATTATCATGTGATAAAAGATTTATAACGTCAAATTCTATATGTGTGAAATCTTTTTGTGACAGCATAATAACACTATACAAAATTATAAGAAGAATGCATAATTAAATGTGATGTAATTGTTTGTAAAATATGATACTATAAAAATAGTATGGATTTTAAATTTGATTCAGGGGATATTATATATTTTTTAAGAGAATATAGTGAAAACCTTCCCACTGATGAACAATCAATAACCGGTATAATAATAAATCGATGCAATGAAGGTTATTGGATACTTTGGAACGATAATAATGAAATTAATTTCATGTATGATTCAAAGATCTTTATAGAGGGATGGTATGAGAAAGTCATTTAAAGTTAAAAAAGTTAAAATTGGAGATCTTGTATATACAGAATCACCAATAAGGAAAGGTAATTATCATCTCGCGTTGGTTATAGATTATTATAATGAAAATAAAAATTACTATAAATGTTTAATTTGGAATCATAAAACTATATATGAATCGCCTATATCAAAACAAGATATGTATCAATTAGACTTAATGAGCAACAAAATGTATGTAATTGATAAAATTTAGTATATAATCTTATTATGAAGACACCAACTGAAGTTGAAAAAGAAGCACTTCAGAGGCTATATTTTGCATGCCGTGCCCTGCTTCGTGAAAATATCATGAAAGATATCAGGGTGCAGAAATCATTTGAAGAAGTAATGATTGGATTTCTTGGCGAAGATGCATGGCGCCCGACTCATATTACACACGCCGCGCTCAATGAACTTTCAAATAAATCACATAAGAACGTTCAAAGAGCTCACGGTATTCTTGAAGATCGCATGGACAGATATAAACGTACAATGCTTATCTTGAGTGGTGACGAAAAGCCTTTTGATGAGTGGTATAAGTTTTACGTTGAAAATGATGTAACAATTCTTATAACCCGTAAAGAGCATGCATATAACGTAAAGTTTACTAAGCAAGAGCTTATTGAAATCCCACAATCGCTTAATCTTTTTGGTTCAACCGGATTTTCTTTCAGGTTTAAAAAAGGATCTGAATTGGATTGGGTTAAAACTACACTTAAAGAAATTAAACATGAAGCCGTCAGATCCTGATCAAGAAATTAAACCCGGTAATATTCTGTTCTTTGGCTCAACCGGTAGTGGGGATCTTCTTTGGGATATAACACCATATTTTGTTTTAGAAGCTAAAAAGTGTAATAATATTGGTGAGCCTATTGTCGAATGGTTCCATAAAAAATGGATATTAAGAGTAATAGCACCTTACGACACCAAAGATTATATTAGAACAATTTTTCACGATGAAATTTATTTAATCATTTAATTGTCAATAAATTTCCTTACCAAAATATTTATGTGTTAAGGAGATTTAAAAAATGACAGTTAAATCATCAGTTCTAACAAAAGCAAATTTTAATGCATCTTCATTAAATGGGAAAAAAATAATTGGTAGAATCCAATCTGGAAATCCTGATTATTCAATACCATTATCAAATGCATGGTTAAATATTTATCAATCAACACCTGTTCCAGTAGGAACACCTGGCACTGCATTATTAACCGATATTGGATTTTATGAATCTACAGTTAATCATGGTGTTAACTTAGGTGTAGAACATTTTAATGCAGTCCCACAAGACTTTAAAGATATAAACGTTGTTGTTAATTATGAAGGAAATCCAACAACACCAACTCCTGAAGTTGATTTTGGTTTCTGCACTGCAACGATGGTTGATCTCGATTCATCAATCAAAGCAATAAGAGTTACAATAACAAACGCTGAATTAATTACAGAAACAAAAAATTTGTTTTTTGCTGTAACATATTCATGTGATCCAACTTCTGATCATTACCATGTTGTTTGGGCAAGATTAACTATAGACCCAACACAACCTGATCCAATGAATTGGGTTCAAGTAATGTGGTACACTGAAAACCAATAATCAACTAATTTAAACTTGGTGTGTAGATATTTTATTATCTACACACCATGATTTTTTTTATAGTCACACTTTTATCATTTATATATTTTTTAACAAAAATTTTCACCAAGCCAAAAGAAAAAGTGAACTTTGTTGAAGTTAAATGGTACATTGTGTAAATAATATTTTAATTTGATATAATAATACATATTTATAATACAATATGGGTAAGCAAATTTTAGACAAAGATCAAATACTCGAACTTTTTTCTAACATAAGAAAAACTTATATTGAATTACTCTCATGCAAAAATAACGATGATTCAATTGTTGAATTATTAAAAAAATCTATAGAAAAAATAGATGATGATATTAAAAAAATAGAAACGTTAGAAACATAAAACTCATGGGAAGTAGTACCAATCTAAAAATAGGTGAGGTAATTATTCCAGATAATACGTCACGGGCACCTGTTTGGATTGATAAAAAGGTAGAATGGGTTAATTTTGGCGTTTATAATAGAGTTCTTAAATTTAAAAAAAGAAGTTTTTTTTCAAAACTCGTTTTAGATTATGAACTTGATGATCAGATTGAGATAATTTTACCGAACGGAACAATTGGGATATCTTTGTCTTCTTACTGGAAATCAGCATGAATAACGGCGATCTAATATTCATACAAAGTCATCACTTTACACTTGGGAAATTAAAACCTAATGTTGCAATATATCTTTTTAACAGGAATTTAAGAAAAGATCTTGATGAATGGCAAGGTCAATACTATGGTTGGGATCACGTTGTATTGATGATAGACACCTTAGAAAAAAGATTGGTTCTTGAAAGTGAAATTTTAAATGTTAAAAAAGGGTGATTTAGCTTTTCTAAAATCAAATGTGGGTCAAAATTCAGGCGGAGCTTACATCTATAATCATCCAGTTATGGGATTCGAAATTGATAAGGTGTTAACTCACGATGAGCCCGTTGTAATATTGGAAGTTAATGAAATTCATAAATCAGTAAAAATTCTTACAAACAAAAATGTCGTAGGTTGGATAGATACAACTTATTTGAAAAAAGCAAGATGAAAAAAATTAAAGTAGGTGATCTTATTACTTTAAAGAAAAAATATAGAGACGGTGGTATTCAAAATACAGGTATCGTTATTAACGACTATTTCTACGATTTTGTTGTTGACAAATATTCAAATGATTTCATTCAAATTCTATTTGAAAATGGTGATCTAGAATTAAAATATTCAGGTCATATTTATAAGTTTTATAAAAGTGTATAGCTACTTATAAATGTGAGGAAATTAATACTTTTATCCCTTATTTCTATATGGGTTTCTCTCTATTATTTAAAATTTCCATGCTTCAGCGAAAATAACACACAGTTTTGTAAATTAGGTCCTATTGAATGTGGTTATACGTTAAAAGGTCCAGATAATTGTGGTGTTGTTAGAGAAGTTATTTGCACCTGTGAGAATAATAACGTTTGTGATTCACATTTTGTTTGTAAATAGCATTTAATGTTGTAATATAGAAATATATGATTGTACGTTTACGTAAAGATATATTAACATCAGTAATGTGGAGTAGTTGGGGTGATACTGCTTCAGTTGCAGGTAGAATGCATGAAGGTGAAGTTGCAATAGTCATTGAATCAAATAAACACAAAGGTGGAAATGGCACTCGTATTATAACCTCAGCAGGAATTACGGGATGGACTTATAATTCTAATTTGATGGAAATAAAATGAATAGAGATATTCAACTTTCTGAAAATAAAAGCTTTGGAATTCAAACTGAGTTTGGAAAAAACTCTAATTTTAATCCTTTTGAATTTCTGGTAAAGTGGACGACAAAGCAGGATCACGCTGGTTTTAGATTTGTTTTTGGAATTTACGGGTTGTTTTGGATATCAATTGAAATCTATGATCATAGGCATTGGAACTATGAAAAAGATAGGTGGTATCTACCTGGGGAAGTGATTTTTGATTAGAAATATGAATATAGGATCAATTGTTAAACTAAACAAGATAATTATACAATTCATAGAAAGATCGGGTGGATATCCGCCCCCTGCACGAGGGCATGGATTTAACGTAGATGGTATAATTTTATACGATTCACCTAAAAATGCAAATTTAAATGGTGTTAAGATAGATGAAAAAGATCTTTGTCTTATCGTGGATATAAAAAGTTATGTTGGAAACGAATATATTCGTATATTAACTCCGAGAGGTGATGGTTGGATTCATCGTTCTAATATGGAATTAGTAAATGATTCCCGGTGATTTAATTAAAGTAAGTCTTAATCCATACAAAGATCTGTTATTTATTGGCGTTTATATTGGGTATGATAAACATTATAATGAAACGCTTGTATTTTTGCAGGCGGGATTGTATAAAGAAAGATTAAGACTTTGTTATTTAAATCACAAGGACGTAGGAAAGAAATACGAATTAGAGGTTGTCAATGAAATTAGGTGAACTTGTTAGACTTGATATAGAACCTTTTAAAACTGAATGTGGAATCATTATTACAATTGATAAATCAAACACACGATTTCCAAATGACAGAATTTATTATGAAGTTCTTACTTCGACTGGAAGAAAGATCTTTGCGTTATATGAACACTTAATATCAAGCGAAGATTTGCATTTTGGGTTGTAAAGCTAATTCAAAAGTGATAAAGTTATTTTATGTCTTATACACTACATCGATTTGAATGTACTTGCATGACGTTTGATCATAACGTAAGATTCGAAGTTGATGATGAATTAGGCACAATTTCAATTTCAGTTCCACTTAATCATTGGTTACCTTGGTGGAAGCGTGTGTGGCTTGCGATAAAATATATCTTTGCAAAGACTGAAAGATATGGACATTACGATACAGTCCAACTAAATCCAGAAGATTATGGTAAAATCAGGGATTTGTTGTTACTTTCAGAAGTAAAATTAGATAAAAAGTGGTGATATTAAGATGAAGAATGCACAAGATTACGCAGATTCTCAACAATTGCATAGAATCTTAATGAAACCAGAAAATGAACCTGCTCGCCGAGCATATTCAAAAATTTATAATGCATTAATGAAATGCACTTCTGCTCTTGATCAGATTAAGAGACGTGATGTTTCTGGGTCGCTTCAAGAAGAAATTGATGAGATGAGAAGATTGGCAAAGGAAGCACTTGAAGACGTATCTTTAGAAAGAGAATAAAAACTATGATGAGTTACCTTTGGAATTTAATCACATATCCGTTTGTGTTCTTCTACAATTTATGGAGAAATCGTGATTGAACTCGGGTATGATCCTGATAGAAAAGTATCCTCACAACCTCCCTACAAAACCGGTGAGAACCGTGGGAAGAGGAAACGGGAGGTGGGTGGAAGGTGGGATTACGTAACCGGGTACGATCACGAGAATTGTTCACAGATCATAGGATCCACTCACTGGGTGTGGGCGAGGAAACTTCAATCCCTCGGGGTTCGGGTGGGGGCAACCTATGATGGTGGGTGTACGGGGTTCTTCGTGTGGGTTGAGGAGAAAACATGAAGATCGGTGATCTCGTTGAACTCATACACTATGATCTTGATGGTAAATACACCCTCGGAACGGTTGTTAGGATAAACGAAGAGGAAGATGATACGTTCACAACTTATGATGTTCTGTGGAATACGGGTGAAATTTTCACAAATTATAGAACAAATATACGGGTGATCAGTGAAACCCGGTGATCTCGCACGGGTGATCCCAACTCTCTTCTGTGATTTCCACGAACTCTGGGGGAACGAGGATTCACCCAAACGTTTTATTGGTGGATATGATACTCTCATTCCCACGAATATTCTCATTCACAAGGATGAACTGTGTACCATTCTGAGAGTAGGTGAACCTGATCTGAGGGCGGGGGAACGGGATATGAAACACCGTTGGATCCGTGTACTGAAGAACAACGGTGAAACAGGATGGATCACAAGTAGGTGGTTGGAACCCATGTAAAGTTCACCCTCCCGTGATATACTGGAGATATGAACACCGGGAACTTCGTATCCTCCATCCTATTTCCCTCACCTGGAATTGTGGTGAAGAAGTGGGTGGATAAGGAGAGGGCGAAGATCTACCAAAGAACATACCAGTTTACCATCGATCTTCTGGAAGTTACAGGTAAGATTCTCACCGTGGATATCCATACGGATGATGAGTGGAAGGTGATCTCGTAATGTACTTCTACCCCGGTGATCTCATCTCATGGAGTGAACACTTTCCCCGTTCCCGGGAGAGGATCGGGTTGGTTCTCGAGTATTCCGTGGGTACGTTCATGGAGGTGGTTTCCTGTAAAATCTTCCTGGAGGATGGAAAGTTCATGAATCACCTTCCCGTTTCGGGTATAATCAGGAAGATAGGAGGAAAGGTACTGTGAAACTGGGTGATCTAGTTCAGGTTCAAGGTACGAACTCACGTGTTTGGGGAATCATTCTCTCTCGCGAAGGAAAAAAGTACTCTACCATGTGGAAGGTTTTCAGGAGTGATGGTACCATCATGATCTACTACTACTCACAGATCACAACACCCGAGGAACTGTGAATGAAAATAGGTGATCTCGTTCGTATTCTTCCCAGTTCCTTCAATGATTATCGGGAACTCTACGGGAATGATGATTCTCCAACAGAATTCCTTAAGGAGGAGGGTTACTATATTCTCATCCCAACTTTCATACAGGTGTTTACCGGTGAACTTTGCATTGTTCTGAAAGTTGGGAAAGTGGGTGAACTCGATTGGGTACGCATCATGAAAAATGATGGTACAACTGGATGGATTCGTGATAGATGGCTTGAGGTTTTAACATGAGACCAGGTGATCTTGTTATGTTGAAGTGTGATCAAAGTCAACTTTATTTTGTTATTAGACGTGAAATAAAATTACTTAACAATGATATGTATAGAATTCATAATATAACAAAAATTGGTTATGGATTAAAATGGGTTTCTGAACAAGAAGTGGATATTATTAATGAAGCCGGGTGATCTTTACGTGAGAAAAACAGGGAATTACCCATATTATACAGATAAAGCATCGTTTATCATCCTCGAGATTTATATGAGATCAATGAAAGTTCTCTTCAATGATGGTACAATTAGAGAGATGCAGCTTGAATTACTCATGAGATATTCATACATGCAAAGTTCACCCATACATGATAATATAGTGATATGAATGATCTTATACGTGCCAAAGTTACGCTATATCATTTACTTATTAAAAAGGGCGCTGCATCTTTAACGTCTAATGAGATTGATATTATATTTAATCTTTCGAAAGATGATGATGTTCAGCAAATTCTAGTGAATAAACAAAATGAAAATAGGTGATCTCGTATATAATAATATCTTTGGCGAGGACAATTCATGTGGAATTATTTTGAGTGCAAAAAAGTTGCCAAAAGATGCAAACGAGTTTTATTCTTGTTCAGTATTGCTTTCTGACGGTACAATAAGGAACTTTTTTTCTTCTCAGCTTCTTACTGAAAAAGAAATGGATATGATCAATGATTATAGGTGATCTTGTAACCTCTCGAGTATTTGGAATTACAGGTATCGTGGTGAGTATTCTTGATTTTGGTTATAAACTACATTCATACCAAGGTACAATGAAAATTCTTGGGAATTCAGGTAAGTTAATAACGCTTGATATACATAAAGAAGATGATTGGAGAGTTGTAAAGTGAAACCCGGTGATCTTGTCAGGGTTGGAACGGATAATTCTTGGGTTGTACTATCACCTGATGAGGGTAGGATACGTAGTAGGTTAGAAGGTAAAATAGATTATGAATCCTTTGATTTTAAGAAGGGTGAGGTAGGGATTATATTGGAGGTGGGAAATGAGAAGAATCCATTGAACCAGTATAATGTGAGGGTACTCACGCCACATGGTATCGGGTGGGGATCGGAACACTGGGTGAAGATGCTATGAAACCCGGTGATCTCGTACGATCCCGTTCTCCATGGGTGAGGGTGTGGGATGAGAACGGGGATGATAACATAGTGATCGAGGTGTATCCCGAGAAGTTCGAACTCCTCATCGTTCTTGGGGGGGTGAGGAACACGTACTACCATCGGGTACTCAGTTCTGGTGGGATCGAGGGGTGGGTGTTGGATGATGAGTTGAATCCTGTGTAAACTTCACACGAACATGATAAGGTATGAATATGAATGAACCGAGGTACGTACGAAGAGGCGCGTTTGTATTCGAGAATCGCGATGGTGAGGTTGTTCGGGTAACCTTAGGTGAACCGGGTGATCCTGAATCAGAATTCATCTGTATGATCCACAGATCCTACATACCGGATCTCATCTCCGGATTCTCTCAAATGTGTGAGAGGAAGAAAAAATGAAATTCTCAAATATTCCACCCCACGTAACCCAATTAGATTACCCAATGTTCTGGAAATCGTTCCAGGATACGTTTAAAAAATCTATCGATGAGTATATGGATATTGTCCCTCTATTTCACCTCGATTATTACGATGGGCCCTTGAGTGGGATTATCAGGTGTGGTGATGAATATTTCTTTACTCACCATATCTATGAGACAGAAAGAACCTGGTGGGTTACTTACCACCTCTCGGATGAGGAACGTGATCGTGTATTAGAGAGAAACCGTATGTTCTGTGAACACGTGGGGAATCACACGAACTACATCCAGAACGAACTGGAGGATTATGTTCGTGTGGTGGGGGATACGAAACCCCAGGATCAGTGGGATGGGTTCTACAAGAATCCGGATCTACCCCGTGGTATTTCCTGGGAGGATGTGAAGGATCGTGAGATCTTCGGTGTGATTCGTAATCCGTTCATGGTGTGGTGAGGAAACAATGAAATACCAGGTTCGTAACAGATATTTTTCCCTTCACCGTGAGGATGGGGGTGTGATCAGTAAGGAACCATGTTGGGTTCTGTTCTACGGTGGTTACGCCCACTACGGGAGTATACGTGGGATCCTGTGGGAGGTTCTCACGGAGTTTAAACACGATAAACACCTTGCGATGTGAACCATGAAACCCGGTGATCTCGTTACACCCTCGAAGGGAACACGTTCACTATCACCCATTCCCTTCAGTAAATTGGGATCGAGGATTGAAAAGTGGATTCAAGTACCCTTCGAAATGGGTGAGGTGGGTACCGTTCTGGAACTCGAGGATGAGGATGAGATCTACTACGGAAAGAGAAGTATGAAGATCCTTGTTCCCCAGGGAATCGGATGGTGTTTAGAAGATTGGATTGAGGTGGTGAATGAATCCCGGTGATCTGATACGAAATAGTAGGGTGGAGAGGAGTGAGTTCCAGATTCCCTTCTCCGTGTTTTATGGATATAATGAGAATTGGATGGGAATCGTTCTCTCCACGGATCAACCCGATGAAAGTTCTAGATACACCACCGTTCGTGTTCTCCTCTCTGATGGTAGGGTACACTGTACTTGGTTACTGGATCATGAGATCAGAGAGTTCGTGGAGGTGATCTCGTGATTCCTCCGGGTTCTATGATCCTCGGTAAATTGGATGAGTACGTTTTCCATCACAAGAAGCGAGAGTTTGGGATCGTTCTTCACGAAGAACTTCAGGAGGATCCTGGTTGTGTTAGATGGAGTACAAAATCATACATGATCCTGTGGGGTGATGGTTCACAGGAAGGTGAATACGAGGATTACATCAAGTTACACTACGAGGTGATCAGTGAAGAGGGGTGATCTCGTTCTGTTACGTAACACCCGTTTAGAACCTGGTGAATCCCACTTCGCGATCTTCTGGGATGATGGTGTGGATTGGGATGAACACGGGTTCCTCCCCGAGGTGAACTGTACAATATACTGGATGGATCGGTTCATCCCCCATGTGAAGAAGGATCTGGAGGTGGTGAATGAAATGTGGTGATCTCGTACGAATCGAAGGGGTTATGATCAATTCTTACACCTACGTGATGGATTCCACGGGGATCTATCTCAAAGATGTTCCCTATAATCACCCGGGTTACTCACCTTCGTTTCCAACCTGTGAAATTCTAACACCACAGGGTGTAAAAATAATTCGATTGGAAAGGATAAAACCAGTATGAAACCGGGTGATCTCGTGGTATACTCCCCCAAGGGAACGGAAACAAAACCCGTACCTGATTGTGTTCCCCTATTGGTAACCCATCCGGATAATCGTATCTACGCGAAGTACTCCGGGTGGTTCAGTGTTCGTGATGTTGGGATGGTGGTGGAACCTCCCGATGAGAATCTCGTATACGGAATCTGGGTGAGGATCCTGTGTTCGGGAGGGATCGGGTGGGTGGTTCGTAGGGAGTTAAGTGTGATTCCCGTGTAATGTGGAGGGGATCCGTGGTATACTGGAAGTATGGTGAACACAGGTGATCTCGTACGAACCGGTATTTCCCCCTTCGAAAAACTCCAGGGTTTCCCTCGTGGTAGGGTTCCCGCGAACCTGTACAATAGTTTAGATGAGAACCCCTACCCCCACGCGGAGATGAAACCACACCACCTGGGAACCATCCTCCAGATCAATGGTGAATTCGTGAGGGTGATCACATCCGAGGGTGTATCGGGTTGGGTACACACGAGTTTCCTGGAGGTGGTGGAGTGAAGTGTGGAGATCTCGTTACGGTTCACCACCATTTCTCCCGCCCCGTGTTACTCGCGAAGAAGATGGAGGATGGTGAGTTTTTCAGTGGTACAGTAATGTTCCATAAGGGTGAAATCGGATTGATCCTCGGATCCGAAGGTGAACGTTTTCACCTCCTTGTACCAGAGGGAGTGGGGTGGGTACTGAAGGGATTTATTGAGGTGATGGAGTGAACCCGGGTGAACACATTCTTGTAGGTGATCTCGTTACCACCCGTTTCTTCGGTGATCCCCTATACGGTGTGATCCTCGGGATCCTATCGAACAAGTACGGGATCGTATCCCTCCACGTGTTCATCTCGAACGGAAGAGAAGTGTACTTCATTCCAGAGGATGTGGAACTCGTATGAAACCCGGTGATCTCGTTCGTATCAAACCCATGTATTCCAGGGATCGATTCGGTGGCCGCGCACACATGAATCTCTTTCAACATCCACTTGATTTTGAGAATTACCCCGAACGCGTGATTGTAGGTACGTTCACCTCGGATCAGGTTGGAACAGTGTTTGATTTTACCGTAAAATACGATTCTAAACACTGTATTGAACGTAAGGATGTGAAGGTACTCGTGGGTGAATGTATGGGTTGGATTGAGGATAAGATCTTGTGTAAAGTGGATGAGTGAGTGATAGAGTAGAATCATGTATAATTTCCTATCCTCCCTCTACTCCTTCCTCACGTACCTCCCAAGAACGTTCATGAACTGGTGGAATTCTCGATAATGAACCTCGGTGATCTCGTTCGTATCAAACCCAAGTACGCAGATACTAAAGAACACTGGAATTTGTTCTTGAATCCAACCGGAACACCAATCTCTGGTGTGGGTATCGTGGGAAGATTTTACTCAAATCAGGTAGGAATCGTGATGGAATCTCGTGAGAACCCAGAACAACCCAGTATTCACGAAACTCAAGTTTTCGTGGGATCCATCATTGGGTGGATTCCAAGTGGTATGTTGTGTAAAGTTGGTGAGGAGTGATAGAGTAGAAACATGAACCTCGGTGATCTCGTTCGTATCAAACCCTATGAATACCCACCCTCGTATGAATGGTACATCTTAACGGTACCCTCCACCACGATCGAATCACATAATATCGCGGGTAGGTTCAACCAGAATCAAGTGGGAACCGTGATCGAGATGGGGAAATATAATGTTCGGATCCTCGTGGGTGATAAGATTGGTTGGATCACCCGAGGAATCCTGTGTAAAGTTTACGAGTGAGTGATAGAGTAGAATCATGAAGAAGAGTAAAATCAAAACCTGTTCACACTGTTCTGAGAGAATCCCTGAGGGTTCCGAATACGTGGAGTTCAAGGGTAACCACTTCCATCCTGATCAACTTACGTGTATCGGAAACCTGAAACGTGATATAGAGGTTCTCAAGGAACCAATGAAACTTTACCATCTCACACATGAAGATTACGTTCCCTCCATACTCTCCAAGGGTTTGATCCCAGGGTATTCGAAGGGAATGAAGGTGAACCCAGAAAAACCTTCAAATTACGTTTTCCTCACCGATAATATCGAACACGTTCTGAAACAGAACATGTACCGTAGTGGGTGGATCGTACTGGAGGTTGATATTGAGGGGTTAGATGTGAAACAACACATAACCCGTTGTTTCGAACCTGGAAAGAACATTCCGATCCCGAACGAGTTCATTTTCGAGGGAATCATTGAACCGAAAAGAATCAAGGTGAACCAAGAACTGAGTTCTTTCAAGAAACCTGAAACTCAACCACGGAAGGAAAGTAACATGAACAAGATCGAAACACTACTACAGAAACTCCACGATCTACGGGTTCTACGTTCCTCCTGTGAGGATTCGAACGGGGGTGAGTTCCGTGTTCACGTACCCGAGAAGGAGTTCGATGAGATCATGAAGTTGGTGGGGGAAATGAGGGTGAACCATGAGTGAGATTCGAGAGGAATTCAACGAGAAACTCCTGGATCACAACAAGATCCCGGTTCCTTCACCCCAACCAGGAGATCTCGTTTTCGATTACTACACAGGATCACCTGGATTGGTTCTGGAGAATCTTACTACAAACACATCCAAGGTTTTATGGAGTGATTATCCCCAATTTAAGGGTGAACCAGGTTACTTTATGATACCCGGTGAACTTAAATCTGTAAGTGTTAACATATGTGTTGAGGTGAAGAACAATGAGTAATATTGATCTGAAAAACAATCACCTCATCCCAGTTCCCAAGGAAACAGTAACCTCCACGAAAGTTACCATGGAGATGATCGTAGGTTCAGTTACTCAAGATGAGAACGGAAACAACAAGGTGAACTACTTCGTAAAGTTCTCAACCGAGAACGGAAACCACATCCTCTACCCGTGGGAAGGTTTAAAGGAAACGGTGTTGAAATGGTTGGAAGTGGAGAAGGGAGTTTTAGATGAGTAAAGTTAATATACAGTACAATTCATCCCTCTCAGATTTGGATGGTAGGATCATCCCAGTACAACCTCAGATCGGTGATCTTGTTAGATACTTTTACAACAACAAGAATGTTGGGATCGTGGTGGAATTAATCGATAATCTTCAAAGCAAGATTCTATGGAGTAATTTTTCAAATCCTTGGGAACGTGTTGTTAGCGGGCCACTTAGAGTAAACTACTCATACTCACAAATCGCTCAAGATACTTTTCAGATTCAACCTATGCCTCAAGGTGCACTTCCTTTCTATCTTGATGAGGTAGAGAAGAGAATGAATGATGATGATGTGTGTGCAAACCTGGATCCAACATGATAGATTGAACCAATGAAAACTTTTCGAATTGAATCCAAGGATTTTCTAACCTGTTACAAGGCTCTCCGCCATTCCGAGAGGATTTTCAAGGATGCCATCCTTCGCAAGGATTTTCCAAAGGAATCAAACGAGGATGAGTTCCTTGGCTACCTTGCCGATATTCATGAAACCAAGGAGAAGATCGAGATGATCATGAGAACAGAATCGGGAAACGAAGTTCACTGATGTGCAAGGAATTCTGTGGTGATAGAGGATTTCTATGGAGATCCGTTGGGCTAGGTGATGTGGTGGGTGGAGAAACCAATCATCTTCCCCATTCAAAGGATTTTCCTTGTTCTACTCATCAATGTGAGGTTCGTTTCAAAATGGCACTGGGAATTTTCTTTGGGAACCATGTGTTCTGTTCAAAGGGCTGTTTTGATGAATGGTGGAAGATAAATGAAACCGGGTGATCTTGTAATCCCTGTTTCCGGTGGGCTTTACATGTACGATACAGTTCAACCATTCCTCGGTATCTACATCTCCGTGTTACACGAAGATCAACTTGGTGTTACGATCGATAGTTGTTATTCAGCCATCGGTGTTCCGTACATACAGGTTCTAAACACCGAAGCAAAGATCGGATGGGTTAGATACGAAAGAATAAAGGTGATAAGTGAATCCCGGTGATCTATACAAGGTTTATGTTCCACCCAGTACCCATCCACGGGATGATCATCTCCATGGAATGTTGGTGGTTATCCTCGGGGATAAAAAAGTTCGGGTTAACAATCGTGAATACATCAAATGTTTGGGTGATAGGATAAGAATGTTTCCGGTTAGATGGTTGGAAGCTCTACAATGAATCCCGGTGATCTTGTTGGATGGAAACACCGAATGGAAGCCGAAATTCCAAATGAATTCGGGATAATCCTAGAGAGGTGGAACAGTGAACATGATCCATTCCCTTTCTGGAAGGTTGTGTTTGCAAATAGAGGGGTTCTTCAGTGCCGAGAATCGGATCTAATGGTGGTGAGATGAAACGTGGTGATCTCGTTCTCTATAGAAAAATGAATCAGTTTGGAGAATCAACACCTCTTGTTGGAATCATTTTGAATGAGGAACACCACGCGGTTGCATACCGATTCTTCAATGTGGTGCTACATGATGGGGCGGTTAAACTGATCTCGGATCATTACATGGAAATAATACTTGAGAAAGGAACGTAAAAATGTTAAATAATTGGGCACCTTTCACCGTGATTCTTGCCGGTGAGTTTAAAAATCCGAAAGGTGAAATGGAGGAATTCTATCGTGTTGTTCTTCAGGTTCCGGGGTTTCAAACGATGGAACAGTTCGAAGGAAACATGCAGGAATGCCAGGAGGAATGCCATGAGTTGAACGTGAGAATTGGAACATCACTATCACAACACATCATGGATGAGAATAAGAAACCAGGTAGGGTTACATTGGATCCTTGGAGTTCCTTGATGGGTAGGAAGGAAACATGAGTGATTTAACCCCAGGTGATCTTGTTGAGAGAAGAGATACGACTTCAACACCGAAATTATTCATTGAACCCTACGCGAAATGGAAGAGTGTATTTAGGAAAGAGGCAGGTTTGTTTAGTGGGATCGGTGTTGTTGTTGAAGTGTTAGAAACAGATGTTAAAATACTTTCACCCAGTGGTGTTGGTTGGTGTTATTATGGAAACGTGAATGTAGTATGAAACCGGGTGATCTTGTTCTTATAAAAAAAGAAATTTTAAGTGCAAATGAATCACAATTTGGTATATTTTTAAATGATTCAATTGATTTTGATGAATGGGGATATCTTCCTGTCGTAGATTGTACACTACTCTGGATGGGTGAGCTAATACCTTTTGAAAAAAATAGCCTTGAACTTGTGAATGAATTAAATGAAATCGGGTGATATTGTAAAATATAAGAGATATGCTTGTGGTTCAGATTCTGAATGGAATCGTATTAAAAACTACATTGGAATATCTCTTAGCACTAATGATAAAGATTTTCAGATTTTATGGAATAATGGTGAAGTATTGATTCATCTCACACCCCCATACACCCCTGATGATTTTGAGATTATAGAATGATTGAAAAATATTCACCATCAGTTAAAGATATCGTCATAGGTAATTTATTTGTTCATGATTATCATCGTCATATTACTGTTGTTATAATAGAACGTCTTGAAGGTGGTCTTAAAGTATTTAGTTCAACGGGTAAAAGTACATTCTGGGGGTTGGAATCATTTAGGTCTGCATATAGAAGAATAATATGAAACCGGGTGATCTTGTAATATTTAAAAAGAATAAAGGAATGCTTTATCAAAGAAACTTTGTTCTTATGTATTTAAACCCGTTAGAAAATGGTTGGTGTAAACTTTTATCAAATGATGGTATAATAAGAGAAGCTCGACAGGAAATCTTTGATGTGGTCTATGAAACCAGGTGATTTAATATGTTGGAAAGCTGAAGATAGATTTGAAGATGTAAATGAATGTGGAATGATTATTTCTACTGAGATTGTGGAAGCTGAAGATCCAAGATTAAATGTACATTTTATTTTTTTTAGCGGAGATAAAAAAGAATTAGAACCTGTATATAGTGTTCTCTGGTTTTATAAAGATTTACAACCATATATTTCAACAGCAGGCAAGAATTTTATAGAGAGTTGGTATGAAGTTGTGAATGAAAGCGAATGATTTTATATAATATGTCTATGGAAGGATCATTATTTTATGTAAAAAAGGGATTACCAACTATTGATGGTGATTTTGCTGTTTTATATTCAAAAAATCCTTATTATATTTCAAAAGATAAACTTGCGGGCGCTTATTACGTTCCAAAAAAAATGTGTGGGATCTCAATAGAAGATGATTCAGGAAAATATATCAAAGTTTTAATATGTGGTAAGGTTGGGTGGATTCATGATTCCTTTATCAGGTTCATATGATGAATTATCTAAAAGAAGGTGATTTAATACTTGTAAAAGCTAAATGTTTTAATTCTATATGGTCGGGTGAAAAAGAAGATAAGGTATGTATTTTTCTGTCTGAGAGAATAACAAAATGGTCTTCTGATTATATCTTGTACAAAGTTATATTTTCAAAAGACAATAAAGTATTAATTGAGGAACTATTCATACCACTTCATAACTTAAAAAATCTGGTGCATAAATGTTAGAAATAGGTGATCTAGTAAAATGGGGTAATGAAGAGGGAATGAGATTACCCGATCCTACAACTAAGGATTTAAATAATGCATCTATCATAGGCGTAATCATTGGTTCACAATTATTATTTTCTACAGACGTAAGATATACTGTATTTCAAGTGAAATGGCCTGACTGTCGAGAAATATATTCTTACTACTCAACTGAGTTGGAGAAAATACAATGATTAAAACGGGTGATTTAATTGTAACTGATTTTCCAATTTGGCTCTACATTAAAAAAGATGAGGATGGTCCAATACATCCAGAAAAAATTATCCCTCACAAACAAGTATTGTTAATTATTGATAAACTAACAGATAGACATTTTATACAAGTTATGTGGAATGATGAACAAGGCTGGGTTGAAAGAGAAAGATTACCGGAAAAAATATTTTCATCTGTGGAGAAATAAATCGTGTCAGAAATAAGGGTTGGATCTCTTTTAGTTTCAAAAAAAGATTCTTACGATCGTAATGAAATACTTCTTGTTGTGGATAGAACCAAGAAAAATTCATCTGATGATGCATTGGGATTTGAATGTCTATGTATCAAAACATCAGATGGACTTTATGTAAGTGAAAATCAAAGATGGTTTCATCCTTTATACGCAAAAAGCAAAGAATTTAAGAAAGCGTGGATTGTTATTTAAATGAAAGCAGGAGATATATTAATACGTAAAAGTGAAAATACAACATACAAGGAAGTGCTTCTTGTTGTGGCTGAATCTAAGATAAATGTTGAAGATGGATTTGATTGTATTGTTGTTTATTCACCATATTATGAATCTTTAAAAGATAAGAAAAGATGGTTTGGAAAAATATTTTCAAAGTCAAAACAATTTAAAGATACATGGATGTTAATACCAGCGATTAATAATCATTAACATCATGAAAGAATAAGATAATTATAGAAGAAATATGTCGTTAGATTATTTAAGACTGTTAATAAGAGAAATGGCACAGGCGCAAACACGCCATCTTGGAATACCAAGAAAATCTCGACTACAACAATTAAAAGAGCTTGTTAAAGATCCTCCCACACATGCTGTTAGATTTACAAATGTTGAAAGAGCAAATTTTAATCCTCATGGTGAACATGAAGAAGGATACGGTGCTTACGTATTTCCATTAAACAGATATTTTTTTGAGCAATTAATGGAAGGTCAAATTTATTTTTCTGATTATAAATTTATTCATCTTTTTAAGATGCCACCCAACGTTCTGGATTTGACAAGGAGTGATAAAAGAATAACGATTAAATTTGTAAAAGATTTTATGGTTTCCATGAAAGAATTTCCGGAACAAATTATACAAGTATTAAATGATTTTAGAGAATACGCAAGAGAAAGTTCAAAAAATCAAGCATTTTATGATGCGTTAAAAGTTGGTGGTTATCTTGGCCCAAGGACATCAAATGCTTTAAGAAGAATAGGAATAAATGGATTTTACGATCCAGGTGAGAATATCATATACGATGCTTCAATTGGTGAAGGTTCACAAGCAATAATAACAAATCCCGCTTCACTTGAATTTATTGAAACAATGAAAACAGATGATGTTCTTAGATCTGAAAAAATTGTTAAGGGATTCGTTGATTCATCTGATCAATATCGTGATGAGTTATTAAAAAAGACACAAATTGGTAATGCAAAAAGCTTTGATAAGTTTACGTATTTTACAAAGTCAGATAGACCAGGCGATATATCATATAATACAATCATAAAAATGTTGGATTATGTAAGAAAAAATATTCACAACATTGAACATGATATTTCAAATAATAAATTTGGAACACCTACAGATAAAGAAACGGGAATGGATATATATGCAGACCCTAAATCAGATAAAGATATTACAAAGTTACTGTTTCGCATTTTCGATATATTAATATTTAAAATTAAAAAAATGCCGAACACAGAAACAGGCGATGTTTCTAAACACGTGAGAAATGAATTTACTGAAGAACAATTTGAAAATATTTTTAATAGGCTATCAGAAATAGAAAATCTCATACAAGATAAACAAGAAACACATAAAAAGTTTAAATCAAATTTTGAAGCATTAAAACGTTTCAAAAAACAAAAAGATCGTGAAGAAATAACAAGAAACAAATACTCAAAAGGGAAATTAACTCAATGAAAATTACAGTCAAACAACTTAGAAAAATTATCAAAGAAGAACTTGAAAACGCCATGTTAGGATCTGATGGATCAGGCGGCGGCTTTGATATTGAATGGGGTGAACCAAATGTTAGCGGAAATCGGGTTGAATATGATGTTACAATCAAACAAGGCGAAAATGTTGTTGCAGCAACGGTAACTTATATCGCAAGACAGCCAGGAAAGATTAATGCACAGATTGAAGGTATGACCCAAATTGAAGGCGAAGAAGATCTATCAGATGAAGTCTTAGGAGAAATGGAAACAGCTCTCGAAAGAGAAGCAAACTCAGAAGAATATATCAGCGCTGCACAAGACGATATAGACAATAGTCACCATGATGAAATGGACAGGGAAGAATCTTTTAGAGATCCCTTAAAAGGAATGAGATAATCAAAAAGTTGAATGGGCATCAAATGATGCCCATCTTCATTTTATATAACCTATACCTACACTTTTTTCATTATCAATTTTCTGCAAAAACTTTTTAACTCGCAACCAACCCGGTGATTTTCTAAGAATTGCTGCAGGAAATCGTGACTCCATATCCTCAAGAAAAGCCCTTAACTCGACCTCAAATTCATTTTTATCTTCCATAATAATGATATATATAATTAAATTTATAAATGTATTTAAAACTACTTAGACAACTTATAAGGGAAAACATTGAACTAGAAAAAATAGCTTTCGGTTCAAAAAGAAAAGATGAAATCCCGTTTGAGGAAGAAGACACAACATCTGAATCAATTCTACTAAAAAACATTCTTGCATACCTAAAAGACAATATGCAACCAACAAAAGAACAAGCATTAACAATAAAGAAATTTCTGGCAACCAAAAAATATCCAGATATGTTTTCACCACCACATGTTGAAACAATCTACAGATCAATATCAGTAAATCCAGAGGAAATCTCACAAATCACAGGCATTGATAAAGATAGATTCGATATGAAATTCGGAAAAGAAAACGTCAATATCTTCATAACCCCAAGAAATGGTTACATCTCTTCATGGTCTTCAAATTTCTCATCAGCTCTAAACTTCGGAAGAAATTTAAATCTAAGAGCACAAAACAAAGAAGATATTATCATAGTCTTTGAAGCAAAAACAAGTAATAATCACAATCTACTGGATATTCAAAACTTCTACGACAAAATAGATAATCCACTCATGCAAACAATACGCAATGAAAAAGAAATCTGGGCAATAGGCCCAGTAAAAATATCACTAGTTAAATGGTATCGTCAACATTAGGTAACCTCAAGAATCTTATTCCATAAATCTGGAAGATATGTTGTGAATTCACCATAGTATTTTTTATTTGCACCTTCAACAAGTTTTCGTATTCTTTTAAGACGATCAACAGTTAATAGGTGCGGAGCATAATGCTGACATTTCCAACACAATTTATACAGGATGCAACCAACATCCACTATGTCACTATTATTGCCATCTGCTATTGACCAAATGGTTTTAATAAACTCTGCGTTGTCTTCAACATGTTTAAGAATTTTTCTAATTTTTGTTTCAGTAATATTTTCAGTCGCAAGCATTCTTAAAAATGTATCATCCCCACGTGCTTCAGGATACTTACGAAGCAACTCATCATAGTATTTTTCTGATGAAGGTTTACTAAGTTTCAAAACACCCCTAAAACTCATAAGATCCCGAGTGTTCATTGTCTCAATCCAGTGAACTGCCTTAGGATTTGTAACAATTATTTGAGAATTTTCATAACTATGATTTGATTTATAAATAAAACCTGTGCCCAAATCCATAAACCCATCTATACCAATATTCATCAATGCTATCGAAAACGCGGGAAGCTTAAAAAATTGTCTCAATTTAAAAAGAGAACTATTACCACCCATTTTTGCTTTATTCTTAAGATATACCCTCATTATTCCAGATACAGCACCATCCACATCATCACGCCCAACCCCCAAATCAAGATCTGCATCCTCTTCACTGTAAGTTTTATGACTGTTACTACGTTTATAAATGTGATGCTTCTTTCTACCTACAATCTCTCGAACTAATTCCTCAACCTCATCATCATCAATATCAGTTCTACCCACACCAACAATAAGAACATGCTCAGGAATTCTAAATATGTGAGCATAATTTCCACTTGAAAATCCAATCTTATCCCGAATAAGCGCTGAATATACCTCAGAATTCAACGGAAACATAAATGTTCCATGACCCTCATCCCAAGTCATTGTAACATCATTCGCAGGTCTCTCATAATCAGTAAACCTTATCGCGTACTCAGGAGGATCACTCACCAATTCCTTCAATTTATCAATTTTGGAAAGGCGCTGAATCCCCAACTTGCGAGTCTGGACCTGCGCCATTTCCCTTATAAGACATCTCAATAAATCATTCATCAACAACTGTAATTATTAATATATCAACAATAAAATGTTTATAAAATGAATCGTGGTGAAAAGATTAACCTTTTTGGTTGTTGTTAAACATCTTCCCAATTATATTCTTAAAATCAATACTCAACATCTCTTTCCATGGTATACCCCTCGTATACCCATCAGTCAAAAAATACAACAGTGTACCACCAGTAAAAAAAACAAATAAACCTAAAAACACCTTAAACAATATGTTTAAATATTGAATCATATCTTATATAATAAGTTCAAGATTTTTTTCTTCTGTGAAATGCATTTACCTTAGGCGTCTCTCCACTCCTTGTTTTAGCATACACAGAATAATAATCAAAACCCGATCTCATTATCATATACCCGCCAACCGACATTGTGTATGGTGCTGTTAAACGACCCAAATAGTCATATTTCTTTGACGCAGCATCCTCACCTTGATCTAACATATTAAACCAACTGGGATATACAAAATTAGAAACACTAACTGAAACAGAATTCACAACAATATCATAAGAATCTTCCTGAACTGGATCGCATATCTCCAACGCATATAAATCAGCATCAACTGATACTTCATCCTGATTTGTCAATACAACCCTCGGACCCTCGGCCCAATAATTAGCGCTCGAATCAAGCAACATCTCGAGTATCTCATGACTCAATACGTTTGATACAGTCAACCCACCACCATTCTTTAAAACTGCACCTCCCATATTAAAAATTATTCCCGTTGTAATAATCCCATAAAATGTATTCGAATTTTCATAGTGATATCCCAGTGAACCACCATCACCATCTTCATCTACAATATAAACAATATACCCACCACTCAACCCAGAATCAGACTTAAGATAATTCACCTTAACATCGCTTATACCCCATGCAGGAACAACATGCTTATTAACTTGTTCCTCAATAGCACGACACATCAACATACCCTCAGTATCACTAACTTTAGAACTACAATTCACAACATTTATCTGAACAATATTACGCACAGGGCAAAATATATTTGTCCTCAAGTACTGCAACACAGATGTTAATATATCTTTTATCATAATAAACCAACTATCGATAATAAAAATCTAGGCCATAAAAAAGATTCAATAAATCCCATGCCCAAAAATCTTAATTTAAGATCAACCGAAGGATTCCGGGGATCATATACAACACCATATATTTCTTCAAACCAATTAAGTAAAAACACTACTCGTAATTTTTAAAATAAAATATAACATTCCAATAACCAATCCAACAAGTTTATTGTTTATATTGAAATTCAAATATCATACTACTAGGACCACCCGAGCCGTTACTTTCTTTACCATTAAACACTTTAACTCTAGTGCGCCTAATGTCAATTATTGATTCTATCTCTGACCATGGGTTTTTATACTGTTTAAGAGATTCTAAACTTGGTATTGTAACTTGAATTTCATTATCATTGATCAATACGCTATCAGCTACAATCGCTAATATCGCACCACCTTCAACTGGTAAGAAAAAATTATATCCTATTCTTCCCAACTGATCATTAAGTTGTAATCCGTACTTTGTTGCAAAAATGACAACAGTATCATCATCGAATTTACCTTTAATAACCAACTTGTCACCTTCAGCAATTTCCCAATTAGCAAATTTCCTACCCTCTATTCCCGTACCAATATCAATCATCTTATCGTCCATAGATCCAAAAAGTGGAGAAATAGATTCTACAATTGGCTTTCTCTTATAATAACTAAAATACCCGCAATTAAATTTTTTACCATTCAGGTGATAAAATATATTCCCAGAAGACTGATCAGCTAAATCATTAGGTTCCGCGGGAAACTTCACTGCGAATTCATTATCATTCTTCCATACGATATCTTTAAATTCATACACATATGATGTATTAGTGTTATAAGAAGGTTCAAATGTAACTTTACAATCCCTTCCAAGGTTTTGCCCTTTTATAGTAATTTCACCATCATAATAACTTGAAATGTTATCTGGACTGATTTCAAATTCTTTAGGATCTTTTGAAAGCTCATATTCTTTTTGATCTTTAATATGTTGTAACCATGGACCAAAAATATATTGCCAACCCAACCCAATCGTAGGTAAAACAACAAATGGAATAACAAACCCAACTAAAGCTATTATTCCATAAACATATAAAACTTTAGACAATGAAAAAAAGTATAAAGGTAAAGGCAGCAATATGCCAATAAAAGATATTAATAAATATTCATATTTTTTACCACCACCCGTTACTGCATCAATACCAAACTTCAACACAGAATACAAAAGATAGAAAAATGCCGCAAGTTCCAACGTTGCAAAAATAGGCTTTTCTTTAAAAATATTTAAAATCTGAATCATATCTCTATGTATTAATCCTTAATTAATATTCAAACACCAACAGGCACTTTTATAAAATTAATAGCAACATTCCAAATCAATGCTGCAGGCCATATAAGCGAACCCAAAACAATAGTATTAAAAGAATTACCCCCAATATATAAAATGTATCCTGTCGCAATTGCGCCAAGCAAATAACCAACAATCAACAATGTTAACATCATATTTCTATATATTCCAATCATCTCTCACGGGATGCAAATTTCAAAATTAATCACGACCAATCAACTTTCTATACGCCTTCTCATACTCAATCTCGGAATAATTCTTTCTTAAATACTCCAATATATCCCTACCAACAACTTTCCTCTCAGTCTTACTAACCTTCGAATTATAAGATTGAATCAACCGCATCAATCCCTGATCAGACTGAAGCTCACCAAATTTATTTTCAATCTGCTTCTTAATCTCAACCTCAGCAGGTTTAACGGACCCAGGTTTATCGAACCCAAAATCAGGCTTTTCAACCGATGCAGGCTCTTTCGCATATTCAACAACCTTCTTTACCTCAGCCTTCTTCTGCTCGGGAACACCCTTCCACAAAGACTTAGCAAACGATAATACATCATTATTCAACCGAGACGCACCAAACAAAGACACAGATAAAAACCCCAACACGCCCTGCATAATTTCTTTATTCTGATAAAGAAACCCAACAGGATCAATCGTTTCTCTCACAATCTCTTCACGAATAATTCTACGAAGTTGACCAATCGTTACTCTCATTCCAATAACTATACTCACCTTCCCATAACCTTAAACTAACCTTCATCTGTGTGAGGCACTTTTAGTTTTCCCCCATACTATACCCATGTTCTTCATTTATATAATTGTTATACCGTTGGAGTTGTGGTAAACGCAGTTGAAGGAACCTGAGAAGCGATGTATCCCTGTGGGGTCTTTATTATCGCTAAATACTGATCAGCAATACCCACAATACTATGCATTGATATTTGCATAGAACCTTCATTTCTCGTGATTGAGAAGATATTGGGCTCAGCAACCTGAGTTCCTGGCGGAGCTTCGGAGACATATAATCCTACAAGTTCAGATGGATATGTTTCAATTGTACCACCCATTCCATCCTGATCTGTACCATATACTATCGTCTCAAAGAATCCGTCATTATCACGATCTTCTAATACGCCATACCAATAAGTACCTTGGTTGGTCTGTATTAAATTAGGTCCTATACTGCTCGTTCCCAATACGCTCATTGGTGAACTCAACTGTGCATGTGCGAGAACATACATTCTATTATATCCAGAATCAGCAACATATACTAATTCAACCTTACCACTCGCCTGTATACTCTGAATCAACTCATATCCTGGATCTGGCATGGGTTCGGGTGGAAGTATCGGACCATCAGGACCTGCATATTCTCCATCACCATGACCTAATTGTGTTTCGTCACCTACGCCAGATTCGTTGCCGGGTGGCGGCTCAGTTGGTGGAATAATTGGATCTACACTTCCACCCTCATCTACAGGATTAGCTGGCGGTTCAGGTGCTGGCAGGTTAGAACCATCACTTCCCCCATTATCAACTGATGGTTCTGGTGGAGGTGGAACCGGTTCTACT